>ERZ1032113.11-NODE-11-length-57517-cov-65.594654_pt1 | contig 57517 bp, 49 predicted proteins | sample MGYA00518164_ERZ1032113 | MGnify/ENA primary metagenome ERZ1032113 (study PRJEB33719, sample SAMN04261305) | wastewater metagenome | biome: rural village; feature: human; material: feces | host: Homo sapiens | place: El Salvador | collected 2014-01-14 ... | reverse complement strand
TCTTCGAGGAGAGGAAGATTGACTGGAGAGTGGTGAACTGGTGCCGACTGACTTCTTGGACCGATAAGAAGGACATCAACTGGCTGCAGATTCCTTACTTCGATACCGAAGGGCGGCTTATAGGAATCCAGAACCGGAACCTAGATTACAAGAAGAAAAAATCTTCATCGGGAGGTGGTTCTTCTGAGGAGAATGTTTCTTCTGAAGAAAAAAGGCCGGGCGAAGAAAAGGAGCAGGATGCTCCCCGCTTCCGGTTCCCTTACGGCGCAAGATGCAGTATCTATAACCTGCCGGTTGTGAAGAGACTGAAACCGGGCGAGAGGCTGTTTATTACGGAGGGATGTAGCGACTGCTGGGCGATGCTTTCTGCCGGACATAAGGCGATAGCCATCCCTTCTGCCACGCTCCTCAAGCCGGAAGATAAGCAGCTGCTGGCGGATATCGGAAGACTGTATCAGGTGGAATTCCACATGTTTCCTGATCAGGATGTGCCGGGCGAAAGCCTCTTCATGCAACTCAGGGAGATGCTCCCCCATCTGGTTCACCACCAGTTGCCACCGGGCTGCAAGGATTTCAGCGAATACTATCTTTTAGGGGCTGCTGCAACTTCCGGGAGCAAGGAGCCGATAAACAAATGATTAAAAAATTAAGATTATGGAAGATTTTATAAATCGTTCGTATACGAAGAAGGAACTGGGACTGATGTACTTTCCCGAGAGTATGCCACGCACGGCCGTAAATCATCTCATGAGTTGGATTCGGCGTTGCCAGCCGCTCTGGGATGAATTGCAGCAGATGGGGTATGAAAAGACTTGCAAGTCGTTCACGCCCAAGCAGGTAAAGGCTATTATCGATAACCTCGGGGAACCGGGATAAGGGGGAGTGATTAATGTTTAGTATGTTAACTTGGCGGGTGACGGACCAGCGATAGAATCGCTGGGAACGGAGGCTTTTTTAATGTTGAATGTTGAGTGTTTATTCAGAAAATGTTCCGATATCGCATGGTATCGCATGGTATCGCACACCTGATAAATCGGGATTTCGTATCTTTGCATCGTGATTCAGAAAGCGCGCAAAATCACTTGCCCAGTTGGAGAAAAATATCTCCCTAATTGGGAAAATAAAAAAGGCCTGAAGAAGAGAACGAGGAAGCACAGGAAAACAAGACTACAACCACAATTCTCATGGCAAGGCTTTTTTAAATAAACAAAGAGTAATGAAACCAAGACTCCAAGCCTCGAAACGAGTCGTTTCGCAAAAAGTACTTCTCCTGAAAACGGAAAGGAAAACTTCTCCTGAAAAAAAGAAGAAAAGCGAAACTTAACAGGGGGCAGAAAATAATCATGAACCAGAACATGAAGGCATTCATCAGGTATCTCATCGTGGCGATTTGCTCAGCCATCGTCACCTTCCTATCCAGCTCCTGCACGGCAGGACTCGTAATCGGAAAGAACCAGCGGCAACATCAGGAGAACAACATCTCCACCAAAGTAGATTCTACCTACTACGTGCCAACCATTACCATCCGGTAGGATTTACAAGTTAACAAGAGTATTCATCATTTAAAATTCAAAAGATTATGGCAATTAATTTGAAAGCAAAGGAGACCCTTATCCAAGTAGGCGAAATGAAGGGTCAGTACAGATTCATCCTCGGTACCGAACTTTACAACAAGCTCTCAGAGAGCAAGGTTATCAAGGAGGCGGCTATCAGAAGCGGCGTAAGCGTGGGCGTGATGCAGGTATGCTGGGATGCAGCAGGCGAGGTGATCAAGGCGTGGTGTACCGAAGGCCATTCCGTAGCCGTTCCGGGATTGGGAACCATGCGATTCGGCGTAAGAGCCAAGAGTGTGCCTACCGTGGGCGAAGTGGCTACCAGTCTGATTACCAACCGCCGCGTTATCTTCACTCCAAGCGTAGACATCAAGCGCGAGCTGCAGGAAACCTCTATCCAGATTACCTGTTACGACCGCAACGGAAAGGTGGTGAAAAACGTTACCTCCGACGATAAGGGCGATGTGGAAGACCCTGACAACACCCCAGGTGGCGGCGGTTCGGATAACACCCCGGGCGGCGGAAATACCGAAGGCGGCGGAACCACCGGCGGTAATGAAGGAGACGGTTTGGAGTAAGCGAATTCCCCGAAAAACCGAACAGGAACCCCTGATTTTACCACAATAAAAAAGAGCCCCTGATGCAAGGAAACGAGCATCGGGGGCTTTTATCTTACTCCATTACATAGAGGATGGATGTATAGAGCTGCATCACGAGAATGTAGAAAAGGAAGCAGGGCGACAGGAGGCGGATGCCCAGATTCATCGCATCATAAACCTGGCTGATGCCCTTGATGCTCTCGCTCATGATGCCGTAACTCATGCTCATCACCATGACCGAGAAACAGATGTACGGAATGAGACTATGCGTGAACGGACCCGGGAAGAGCGCTCCTACGGCATTCAGCAGAATGGCATGGGGCAAGAGGGTGAGCGCCAGCATGACACCAACAAAGATGCACAACTCAATGAGCATCAGGCGCAAAGCCGTGCGCTGGCGATACTGGGTATGGTCGAAATGGAGCACCCTACTCTGCTTTACCACCCCGATGGTAATGCTGATGAGCACAAGCCATACGAGCCAGGCAGAGGTGAGATGGTCTACGAAATGACCCGTAAACCAGCGGATGCCCTCGGCGCTGGTAAGCGAATGGGTAAACGACTCGGGCATCGCGGCTGTAAGCAGCCACGAAACCAGAACCACCACTACTTCGGCTATTCCCAACGATAATGCCAGATAGGCCAATACTTTCTTATACATTATTATAAATGCTTATGAAACGGGTTATTCTTCATCTGCCTGCAGATGGTCGATATCGAGGATGCGGAGCTCGCAGGCTTTTACCACCAGGCGGGTGGCGTTGATGCCCATGCCGTGGTTGCCGTCAGGGAAGAGTTTCTGAACCAGTTCTGCCTGTCGCTTCTCCAGACTCTTTACGCCGAAAGGCATTCCGCGCAGGTTGGTAATCTGCTCCTTGGTATAGCCCAGCGCAAGATGGCGAAGGAAACGCTCATCATACTCATCAATCTCATAATTAACCAGAGCCTCCTGACGCATCAGCTGGCTGTTTACGCTCCGCTTGAAACGGTCTACTATCTTCTGAAGGATAGGCTGGTTGAACACCAGTTTCTTACCTCCCATGCAGCTCGCCACATCGCCACGCGTAAGGAGTTCGCCACTCTTCAGAATGATGCCGTCGCAACCCGCATCGAGCACATCTACCCAGAGTTTTTCGTTCAGAATTTCTCCTGTAAAGATGAGCACCTTCACGTCAGGATACTGCTCCTTGGTCTGGCGGCAGATTTCTACGCCTACCGTGGTAGAACCGCCCAGACCCAGATCGAGCAGAACCAGGTCAGGCAACTGCTGCTTGATGAGTTTCCAATAGGCTATTTCGCTCTCGGCAGTACCGATGATTTCAGCCTCGGGAATATCGTTCTTGAAGATACCCTCTGTGCCCTTCAGTTCCAGGGGCACGTCTTCTACTATGATGACTTTAAAATTTTCCATTGTCTAATATTTTTATTTTCTTATGATTTTAAACTTTCCCATTTGATACGTGCCGGCAGCAAAGCCTCTATCCTGAGGCAACCTTTTTCGCCCTTGCAGGCCTTGATGCCGCAGCCACGCAGATTGTTTACCTCGCCCAGTTCCCTCACAATCTGCCGGCAAAGGAGATAGCGCAAATCGCCCGTGAGAGGGGTGAAGAGCTGGGCATGTAGCGCCTCGTCGTAGGCCACATCCTGCTGGTCAATCCAATATCTCACGTAGGCAGAACCCGGAATCTCAGCCACTCCGGTATGGTAATCCTTGGAATTGCCGCGCATCAGAGAAACAAGGTAGCGATTCAGGAAATCATCTGCCTTGATGTTGCCTTCTACCTGCTCCATCGCCTGGGCGCTAAGCAGAGAATAGAGCGATTTATAATAAGCTACCAGTTCCTTGAGCGAATCTACATCATCGGGCTGCGAATCGATAAGCTGGCGGATGCGCGACGGATAATACATCGTTTCGTGCTTGAGCGTAGACAGACAGTTGTCGAGCACGGAATTGGAGATATGAAGCTTATCGTTCTCATATTCAGCCCTATGCAGCTCATCGGTCAGCAATTCCAGTTTCAGGGATTCCTGTTCGGCCTCGTCGGTCCGTTTAGCCTTGGTCTGTTCTATCATGGCAAACCGGTAGCTCAGCACGTGGCGGTAATAAATAAGATAATAAGCCAGCGGCAACTGCAGCAGCAACAGGATGAGCAGCACCACGGCCACGGTCTTCGAGTTCTCGCTCTGCTGCATCGTGTGCACGTAATTATCGAGCGTATTATCGGCACTTATCTCGCGGAACAGCTGGGTATAAACCTTGTTGTTGCTCTGGTAGAGCGACCATTGGTGCAACGCCAGGGCAGCCACGGCACACTCGTTTCTCAAGTCCAGGATAACGTGATAATTGGTTGGTAGTCCGGAGCGCATCCAGGAGAGTTCTGCCGCCATTCCCACCTCCGGATGAGCCACCATGAGATACTTGCCGTCGGGATATTTCGACAGATAGAACGCGTTGAGATAATGGCGCGAAGAATCGGCAAAGGCCAGGGTGCGCTGGTAGGTGCCGTTGATATTGCTGAAGTAGGCGCTATCTGCAAAATCGTCGGCACGCTGGAGATTGGCATCGACGTTCGTCTTGTGATGATTGTGGCGCTGGCGGATGTCGTTGGCCTTCTTAGCCTCGCAAGGCTGGAGCGAAGCCGACAGCAGCACGAAGAGCATGATGATGATGCCCAACAACTGATGGGCTCGGCGGGCGATGCCCTTAGGCAGACGGAAACTGAAGCGGCTCCCCTCGCCCAACTTGCTTTCTGCCTTGATCTGGCAGCCGGCAAAGAGCGAACTCACCTTCTTATATTTCTCTATGATGCCCTTGCAGTTGAGCAGTCCGAAGCCGTGACCGCCCGTATAGGTCCGGTCAAAGACATGCGCCAGCTGCTCCTCGTCCATACCCTTTCCGGTATCTGAGATGCTGATTTCCACGAAGTCAGAAACCATGGCGCTAATGGTTACCTTTCCGCCTTCGGGAGTAAACTTGCGGGCATTATCGGCGATGGTATTGATCATGAAGAGCGTAAGGATGCGGTCGGCCTTGACCACGGCATCTGTCGGCTCTACTTCGAGCGTTACGCCCTGCATCTGGAAACTCATCTTGCCCTTGGCTACAATATCGAAGAGCCCCTGGAGCGGGAAACTCTCTATGCGCAGACTGAGCGAGCCCTGGCGCATCTGAATCCACTCCGTAAGCACGTTGTTATATTGGTTTATCTTATCCGTAAGTTCGGCGATATACTGGTAGCGCTCCCGTCGTACCTCATCGCTTTCTCCCCCTTCTGAGAGTCGGTTTACCTCATGGATCATGCGGTCGATGAAAGGCGTAATGCTGTTTACGAGCGAAATCTTAGCCCGTTGCTCCAGATTGCGTTTCTTGTTTTCTTCGATGTGCAGTCGGGTTACGTTCAGATTATCCTGCACCTCTTCCTGCTCATCTTTTAATTCGTTGATTTTCTTAGTGTTATTCTTGCTCCATTCACGTAAAGGTGCAAGCAGTTCATCCATCGACTGGTTCTTCATCTTCTTGCGTTTCATGAGGTCGAAAACGTAGAGCAGAACCACCACGAGCACAATCATCGCCACCACGGCAGCAATCATCAGGTTGAGCTGCTGGGCGTTCTCGTCGAGCGCCGTAGCACGTGCCTCGAGCTGGCGGTCCTGTCGGGAGTGGTCTTGCAAATCCAGATAGATGTTGCGGTTGTAATCGCTCTGCTGCTTATCGTCGATAGCCGAATAAACCAGGCAGAGTTGTTCGCGGATGGACGCCACGAGGTCGGGTGCCTGCTCTATCGCCTTATTATCATATAGGGCATGGTTCAGACAGGAGAGTGCCGAAGAATAATCATGGATATCCCAGAAGCATTCAGCCAGCGTACGGTTGGCTCCGGCGGTCTGATAAACATCTCCGTAGCTCGAAAAGAGGTTGAGGGCACGCTGGGCAAAGTTGCCTGCCAGCAGATTGTTTGGCATCTGCTCGATGTTGAGATACTGGAAGGCAGGCAGGTTGTTGCGTATGAGGAATTCGCTCACCTCTCCTTTTCTGAGGTGCTCGCTAATAGACTGCAGGGCGTTAGCCTGCCAGTAAGGATAAGGATGGGCAGGGTCGCTAGCCAGCATGTAGCAGCTGATCAGCCGGTCGAATTCCGCCTGATTGATTTCGTTTTCGGTTCCCTTGACGATAGCTCCGCCCGAACCTATATTATAAAGATAGTTGAGATATTGTGCCGAATCCTGTTCCAGCTCATCTGGGTCCAGACGGTTAAGCTCCTGAAGCATCGGCTCGTCTAAGCCCACATAATAAAAATAGGTGGCGGCCACAATATAGAATTCAGATTTCGCATAAATCACACGTTTGCTTTCCCTCGGGGGCATGGAATTCACCTCTTCGCGAATTCTGCGCAAACGCCTCATCGCCTTTTCGCGATAAGCATAAAAATCTTTGTTGTGCGATTCTCTCTGGCAGAGTCGCATGTTCTGAACATCGGCAATAGCGAGTTCTATCTGATTATCGCTCTCCTCTTCAATCTTCTTCAGCCATCCCTTGGCTCCCTTGTAATCCATCTTGGCTATACAGACAAAGGCAAGGTTGTTATAGGCTTCGGCACGGCCTGAGGGATAATTTTCAGAGAGCTTCAAAGCCCTCTCAGCCAACACTTTAGTGGAATCGAGGTTGCGATAATGATAAGCATAGGATTGCTCGTTCAGCTCATCTACCCTTGCCTTATTCGCAGGAGAACAAGCTGAAAGAAAAAATGCCGCCACCACCAGAATTGATGATGGCGACATGGGAAAAAAGGATGCTGAAATCTGCATCTCGATGAAAAATAGTCTAAATTAAGCGCGAGCCTTCGCGATGTAACCGAGAGCCTCCTGACACTTGGCTGTGATGGCAGCCCAGTCGCCAGCAGCAACAGTCTCCTTAGGGAAGAGCTTAGAGCCCATACCTACGCAGAGAACGCCAGCCTTGATCCAAGGAGTAAGATTCTCCTCTGTTGGCTCTACGGCACCTGTTACCATGATGTTGCTCCAACGCAAAGGTGCCATTACGTTCTTGACGAATGAAGGACCGCCTACGTTACCTGCTGGGAATACCTTGGTTACGTCGCAACCGGCAGCCTGAGCATTATTGATTTCAGTTACAGAACCGCAACCTGGTGAATAAGGAACCAGACGACGGTTGCAAACTGGAGCAATCTCTGGGTTGAAGTTAGGGCCTACGATGAAGTTAGCGCCAAGCTGGAGATACAGAGAAGCTGTACCAGCATCAACAACTGTACCTGCACCCAGAATCATCTCAGGGCAAGCCTTGTCAGCCCACTTTACCAACTCACCAAAAATCTCGTGAGCGAAATCACCACGGTTAGTAAACTCGAAAACACGTACGCCACCCTCGTAACAAGCCTTGATGACGTTCTTGCAGATTTCAACATCCTTGTTGAAGAAAACAGGTACCATACCAGTCTCTTTCATGGCTGCCATAACCTGCATTTTGCTAAACTTTGCCATTATCTTATTATAATGTTAAATTTTAAATGTTAAATGTTAAATTAGGAAGAGCAAATGAATTGGCTTTCCCTTCGGTAGCCGAACGATGTTTCTTCACTCTTCCCTCTTCACTTAAATTTATCTCTGAACTCGACCATTAGCGTTACCGCCAGCCAGGCTCTCTACCTCGTCAACAGATACCAGGTTGAAGTCGCCAGGGATAGTATGCTTCAAAGCAGAAGCAGCTACTGCAAACTCAAGAGCCTCGCCCTGAGTCTCCTTAGTAAGAAGACCGTGGATCAGACCACCAGAGAAAGAGTCGCCACCACCAACGCGGTCGATGATAGGGTTGATGTCGTAGTGCTTGCTCTGATAGAACTCCTTACCATCATAGATAAGAGCCTTCCAGCCGTTATGTGTAGCAGAGAGAGATTCGCGGAGAGTAGAAACAACATACTTGAATCCGAACTCCTTCATCATGCCCTTGAAGATTCCGTAGTAACCCTCAGCATCAGTCTTACCGCCCTCTACGTCAGCATCTGGCTTGAAGCCCAGGCAGAGCTGAGCATCTTCCTCATTACCGATGCAAACATCTACGTACTGCATCAATGGACGCATAACAGAGATAGCCTTCTCAGAAGTCCAGAGCTTCTTGCGGAAGTTGAGGTCAACAGAAACAGTTACGCCGTGACGCTTAGCAGCCTCACAAGCCAACTTGGTAAGTTCAGCAGCCTTGTCGCTGATAGCTGGAGTAATACCGCTCCAATGGAACCACTGGGCACCCTCCATGATCTTATCGAAATCGAAATCAGATGGGTCAGCCTCAGCAATTGCGCTGTGTGCACGGTCGTAGATTACCTTGGATGGGCGCATAGAAGCACCAGTCTCGGCATAGTAGAGACCTACGCGGTCGCCACCACGAGCGATGAACTCTGTGTTAACGCCGTAACGACGGAGACCGTTGACAGCAATCTGACCGATCTCGTGCTTAGGGAGCTTAGATACGAAGTAAGCATCATGCCCATAGTTAGCCAAGCTTACAGCTACGTTAGCCTCACCACCACCAGGGATGATACGAAGTGATTCACTCTGAATGAAACGATCATTGCCTTCTGGTGATAAACGAAGCATGATCTCGCCCAATGTTACAATTTTTGCCATGTTTGATAGTTTTAATTTTTTTGTTTTTATTTTGTTTGTTATGAGTAACAAATTAAAATTCCACTTTTTAGTTGAGAAATGAAGTTCAATTATCAGTTGTCGTTCAATTTCGAGGGCAAAAATAACCATAATTTCTCGAATAACGAAATAAAATCGCATTTTTTTTTGTTTTTCGTGCAAAAAAGTTGCTGTGTCTTCGCACAATTCAAAAAATTGTTGTATATTTGCGGCAAAATTCGTACTTGTGGTCGCACACAACAGAATTGCTTAATACTAATTGTGGTCTGTGCACAGCTAGGAAGTACCTGCGACGTTTTATCTATCGTAGCCCCAGAGAGGCTCCTTATATAATAAGTACACGCGAGGCAACCAGACCCGTAATGCTAAAAAACAATGGCCGAAAAAATCAGAATCAAGGATATTGCCGAGAGAGCTGGCGTATCCGTTGGAACCGTAGACCGTGTCCTGCACGACCGCCCAAACGTGTCGAAACCTGCACGCGACAAGGTGGAGAAAGCCCTCAAGGAAATGAATTATCAGCCTAATGTGTACGCCAGCGCTCTGGCTTACAACAAATCCTATACCTTCTACCTGCTGATTCCGAAACATGAATCGGAGGCTTACTGGGAGGAAATAGAGGAAGGCGCAAAAAAATGTGAAGATACCCGACGTGACTTCCATATCGATGTAGAGATTCGTTTCTATGAGCGTTCCAGCGAGGAATCGTTCCGCGAAGAAGGCAACAAGATTCTTGAGGCCAGTCCGGAAGGAGTCATCGTGGTGCCTTCATCGCTCGACGTGACCCGCGAGTTTACCGAGGCGTTGCATCACAAAAGCATCCCGTTCATCCTGCTCGACTCCTACATGCCCGATCTCCGTCCGCTCTCTTTCTTCGGCCAGGATTCGTTCTGTTCCGGTTTCTTCGCAGCCAAGATGCTGATGATGCTTGCAGCAAAGGAAGATGAAATCCTGCTCATGAGGCAGACCAAAGACGGAAGAGTGGTCAGCAAGCAGCAGGACAACCGAGAGGTAGGATTCCGCCATTACATGCACGACCACTTCCCTAACGTGAAGATTACCTTGCTCGACCTGCCGTTGAGCGGCACACGTGCTGAATTCGTCAAAATGCTGGAGAAGTTCTTTGCCGTGCATCCGAACATCCACCATTGCATCACCATGACTTCGAAGGCGCACATCGTGGGCGATTTCCTGCTGAAGACCAACCGCCGCGACGTTCAGATCATGGGCTACGATATGGTGGAGAAAAACGCCCGCTGTCTGCGCGAAGGAAGCATCTCCTTCCTCATCGCCCAGCACGCCTACATGCAGGGTTACTCCTGCGTAGACACGCTCTTCCAGGCCATCGTGCTGAAGAAGAAAGTTACGCCGGTAAACTATATGCCTATCGAGCTGCTGATGAAGGAAAACGTAGATTTCTATCGCAGAACCCAACTCTAAGGCTATCGGGCAGAACAGGGTTTCCGCATGGAAGACAATTCATACAGGAACATTATAAATTATAAACAATAAATAAAAAACAGACTACGTATGGAACAATCAAGTTTTATCAAGATTAACCCTGCCGACTCGGTAGTGGTTTGCTTGCGCCCTATGAAGAAGGGTGAAACGATTGAAGTAGATGGCAAGACCATCACATTATTGCAGGATACTCCTGCAGGACACAAGGTGCTCATCAACGATGCTGCCGAGGGTACAGACATCCTGAAGTATGGCTACCCTATCGGTCATGCAAAGACCGGTCTCAAGGCGGGCGAATGGGTTAACGAGAACAACCTCAAGACCAATCTGGCAGGTACACTCGAATATACCTACAACCCGGTAGACGAGCAGCTGAACATCGCTAAGGAAAACCGCACCTTCAAGGGCTACGTTCGCAAGAATGGCGAAGTAGGCGTAAGAAACGAAGTATGGGTAGTTCCTACCGTGGGCTGCGTTAACGGCGTGGCTGAGAAGCTGGTAGAACTCCTCAAGAAAGAAACAGGCTGCGAAGGCATCGACGCCATCCACGCATGGCACCACAACTTCGGTTGCTCACAACTCTCGGGTGACCATGAGAATACCCGCAAGGTGCTTCGCGATATCTGTCTGCATCCAAACGCAGGTGCCGTGCTCGTTCTCTCGCTCGGCTGCGAGAACAACCAGCCAGATGATTTCATGAAGATGCTCGGCGACTATGATCACGACCGCATCAAACTTCTAGTAACACAGAAGGTTGAAGGCGACGAACTCGAGGAAGGCATGAAGATTCTGCGCAACCTCTATGCCCTGGCTAAGGAAGACAAGCGCGAGGAAGTTCCGGTAAGCAAGCTGCGCGTAGGTTTGAAGTGTGGCGGTTCTGACGGCTTCAGCGGAATTACAGCCAACCCATTGGTAGGTGAATTTAGCGACTGGCTCGTAGCTCAGGGCGGCACAAGCATCCTGACAGAGGTACCGGAAATGTTTGGCGCAGAAACCATTCTGATGAACCGTTGCGAAAATAAGGAACTCTTCGACAAGACCGTTCACCTGATTAACGACTTCAAGGAGTACTTCCTGAGCCATGGTGAGCCTGTTGGCGAGAACCCTTCTCCAGGTAACAAGGCAGGTGGTATCTCAACCCTCGAAGATAAGGCTTTGGGTTGCACCCAGAAGTGCGGCCGTGCTCCGGTAAGCGGCGTGCTCCAGTATGGCGACCGTCTGGAGACAACCGGTTTGAACCTGCTTTCAGCTCCGGGTAACGACCTTGTAGCAGCCACAGCTCTGGCTTCAGCAGGTTGCCAGCTCGTTCTCTTCACCACAGGTCGCGGAACCCCATTCGGAACCTTCGTGCCAACGATGAAGATTTCTACCAACAGCAATCTGGCAAAGAACAAGCCAAACTGGATTGACTTCAACGCCGGCGCTCTGGTAGAGGGTGTAGAAATGAAAGACTTGGTAAGCAAGTTTATTGATAAGATTATAGCCGTAGCAAGTGGCGAAGAGGCTCGCAACGAGTATAATGGCTATCGAGAAATCTCCATCTTCAAGAATGGAGTAACACTTTAATTAAGAAGAAAAAAGAAGTATGAGTAATAAAAAAGGTTTGCTGGCGTTGTCGCCATTATTTTTGCTGATAGTCCTCATCGTGGCTTTTACCGTCTATTCGGTAGACAGCAGCCATCAGGACACCAGTCTCTCGCTCACAGTTGCGTTCATGATTTCGAGCATTTATGCCGTGGCTATTTCCGGCGGAATGCCTGTCAGGAAACGTGTGGACACATACAGCAAGGGAGCCGGCGCCAACAACCTGATGCTCATGCTCTGGATTTACGTGCTGGCTGGCTCGTTTGCCGCATCAGCCAAGGCGATGGGAGCCGTTGATGCAACCGTCAACCTGGCGCTCAGCATCCTGCCAGCCAGCATGATTCTGCCAGGACTCTTCCTGGCTGCCTGCTTTATCTCAGTATCCATCGGAACAAGTGTGGGAACCGTAGTGGCCCTCGTTCCGATAGCCGCCGGACTGGCACACTCGATGGATGCTAACGTAGGCATGATGACCGCCATCATCGTAGGTGGCGCTTATTTCGGCGACAACCTCTCGTTTATCTCCGATACGACGGTTGTTGCCACGCAGACGCAGAACTGCAAGATGAGCGATAAATTCAAGGTCAACTCCATGATTGTGGTTCCGGCCGCCGTACTCGTGCTCATCGCCTATTCTGTCATGGGCATCGGTCTTCAGGCACCTACCCACATCAACGAGGTAGAATACATGAAAGTATTGCCTTACCTCATTGTCCTCATTACCGCTATTGCAGGCATGAACGTAATGGCTGTTCTAACCCTGGGCACCCTACTCTGCGGCGCCATCGGCATAGGCAGTCATCTTCTGGGTGCCTCCGGAAGCTACGACCTCTTTGGCTGGTTCTCAGCCATGGGCAACGGCATTATCGGCATGGGCGAACTCATTATCATCGCCATGATGGCAGGTGGTATGCTAGAAATCATCCGCGAAAACGGCGGAATCGATTTCATCATCAACAAGATTACAGCCCACGTAAACAGCAAGCGTGGAGCCGAACTTTCTATCGCAGCCCTCGTTTCGATGGTAAACATCTGTACGGCAAATAATACGGTAGCGATTCTGACAGTAGGAAATATTTCGAAAAAGATAGGCGACCGGTTTGGCGTAGACAACCGCAAGGCAGCCAGCATTCTCGACACCTTCTCGTGCATGGTTCAGGGATTGATTCCTTATGGCGTGCAGATGCTCCTGGCAGCCGGTCTGGCCAATCTCAGTCCGATGGACATTCTTCCTTATCTCTACTATCCGCTGGCGATAGGTGTGGCAGCCCTGCTGGCCATCCTCTTGCGCTATCCTAAGAGATACAGTTAGGAAGGCTTCTCAAATCAGAGGAGGGGCTCCTTCTGCGTTAGAGATTTCTTGACAGGAAGAACAAAACTTTATTATTGACTATTAATAAGAACAAGGCATATGAATTTTCTTCAGCGCAACCTTTTTACTAAGCTCCGTGCCGACAACTTCGGCATCAAGGAAGAAATGGAACCGATGACTACCTTTAAGAAGAAAAAGATAGCTCAGATGCTCAAGAACGTGAATGATGTTCCTGCCGGAGAGGTGAAGATGAACAACGGTTTTCTGAACCGACGGCTCAGCAAGATTCAGGAAGATGAACGCCACGCCATCGATACTTCTATCGAGACCATTTATCTGCTGCGCATCATCGTGGCAAACGTTAATGGAATGTTGGCTAACGGAATCAATCTCAGAGGAATCATCCAGTTGGGAGACTACCTGAGAACCCGAGGCGACAAGGTAGATTTCGTGAAACTGGAGAAGTGGCTTGCCAAGCTCCGCATCCAGCGCATCGCCCAGCTGGAAGGAAGCGTGCTCATCACCTTCTTCGATTTTGAACAGGACGAAATCCCATTCGTTCATCACATAGAAAGAGGCGCCTACAAGCTGACGCTCCGTTCGCTCTACTATAATATCATGGACCAGCAGGCCATTCAGTTTGAGCAGACCAGCAGCGGCTTTGTACGCACTACGGGGGGAACCATGCGCAAGAATCTGCGCCGCAGCATGCGCTATCTGCAATACGCTCCGATAGAAACCATGAGCAATTTCATGAACAATTTCTTCCGTTCATTATCTGAGATTGAAGAGTAAATTTCAGTAAGGATTGAAGGGGTTAACCTGAGATTCTTCAGGACGAAGAGTAAAATATCTATAAAATTAATCTCTTAGTAGTACGATTTTCATCTGATTTTCGTATCTTTGCATCTATGAAAAAGTTATTTATCTCTATTATAGCATCCATTATTGCCCTGGGAGTCCATGCCCAGGTGCAATGCGAAGACACTTGTCGGCATGTTCACGGCATCGACTTGAGTCATTATCAGGGCAACGTGTTCTGGGAAACCGTGGGCGACAACTCTAAGATGGCTTACGTTTATCTGAAAGCTACCGAGGGCGGAACCAACATCGACAGCAAATACAAGAAGAATATCGACCTGGCTCATCGCTACGGAATGAAAGTAGGTTCTTATCATTTCTACAGACCCCGCATCCCACAGCAGACGCAGCTGGAAAATTTCATGGCCCAATGCCGTCCGGGAGATCAGGACCTCTTGCCTATGATTGATGTGGAGACGAAAAGCGGCATGAATACAGAAGAATTCTGCGATTCGCTCTTTAAGTTTCTGCATCTCGTAGAGAAAGCATATAAGCAGAAACCCCTCATCTATACGGGAGCCAATTTCTATGACAACTATCTTCTGGGCAAGCTAGACAGCTACAAGCTGATGATTGCCCAGTATACGAAGCGCATCCCTGTATTGCGCGATGGTAGAGATTTCGAAATGTGGCAATATACGGGTAAGGGCAGACTCAACGGAATAAACGGCTATGTTGACAAAAGCCGTTTCATGGGGCGCCACAAGCTCAGAGAAATCAGATTCAGACATCGATAGTACTTGGAACCTTGAACTTGGAACTTTATGATTAGCTTCAAGGTAAAGAGTGGATAAGGTCTGGATGTAGAGAAGCATAAATTATATAAGTTAATTAATTAACACAAAATAGAATTATGGCAATTATAAAATGTCCGGAATGCGGACGCCAAATTAGCGATAAAGCACCTACCTGCCCTAGTTGCGGAGTAGAAATAGCAGGCAAAATTACCAAATGTCCAAATTGCGGCGAGATTTATTTCAGCAACCTGGAAATGTGTCCTAACTGCCATGAGTTGAATCCTTCACTCACAAGAATGACGCCTCCGACAGGAATGAGCCAGCAGACTCCTGCCAGCCAGGCTTCTATGACTCAGCAGCAAGAAGCTGAAAACACAGCCAGACAGAATGCAATCAGACAAGAAGAAATCCGCCGTCAGGACGCTCTCAGACAGGACGCTCTCAGGCAGCAGGCTCGTCCTCAGACACCTGTCAGAACAGCAACTCCTCCTACTCCACCCGTTCCTCCGGTTCGCCCACAGCAATCTAATTCTCAGAACGGCGGAAACGGCGAGGGAACCCAGGAAAAGAAAAAAAGCAACCGTGGCGTCATCATCATCTCTCTGATTTTCGCCTTCCTCGTTTGTGGCATTTTCTACTATTTCTATGATAGTGCCAATAAGAATAAGGAACTGGAAGCTTACGAGTATGCGATGCAGAGTAGCGACCCGATGGTTCTGCAGAGTTACCTAGATACTTACAAAGATGCTGACGAGGCGCATCGTGATTCCATCATGGCTCACCTCGAACTTCTGAAACAGACCGATCAGGACTGGACCAACGCCGTAGTAAGCGGTTCGAAAGAGGCCCTGCAGGCTTATCTCGACAAATACCCAAACAGTCCACACAAGCAGGAGGTTTTGAACAAGATAGATTCCATCGACTGGAATGTGGCCAAGAATGCTGATAATGTAGAAGCTTACCAGGCTTATCTCGCCGCTCATGCTGACGGTTCGCATATCGAAGAGGCTGAGAATGCGATGAAGAAAGCCAAGAGTAGAGATTTGCAGCCTGAAGAGAAAGATATGGTAAGCAGTCTGTTCCGCCATTTCTTCCAAAGCATCAATACCCGCGATGCTGATGGTTTGCAGGCTTCATGCGAAGACATTCTCTCTTCGCTCCTGGGTAAGAATTCTGCTACCAAGGCAGATGTTGTTACCTTTATGAATAAGCTTTATAAGGAAGATGTGACCAACCTGAACTGGTTCCTTACCAACGATTACCAGATTAAGAAGCGCGAGGTGGGAGACGAAGATTATGAATATCAGGTGAAGTTCTCAGCACGTGAGGAAGTTCAGCTTACCGACGGTACTAAGAAAACCAACCATTTCAAAATCAACGCAACCGTTTCGCCAGACGGCAAGGTTTCTGCGTTCAACATGTCGAAGATTAATGCCGCAGAATAATAAATAGAGACTCATCTGAGACGAAGCGATTTTTATTTCAGAGAATCTTAAAGATAAAAAAACGCCCTGCAAGATCAGGAACTTCATTTCTGAATGTTCCTTTCTTGCAGGACGTTTCTTTTTACCTTCATGTTTCGGGAAGGTTCTCATGTCCGAAAAACCCGTTCCCTTCTTTTAGAAATTACTTTGCATCCTTCATCTGACGGAGCAAATCTTTCTGCTTTTCGTTCAACCCGGTTGGCAACTTCACGTTATAAGTAATCATCAGGTCGCCAAAGGTTCCATCACCTCGGTCGTATCCTTTTCCGCGAACACGAACCTTCGTACCATTCTGCGTTTCCGGTTTAATCTTCAGTTTGATTTTAGAACCATTACTCAGTTTAATGATTCCTTCGCCGCCCAGCAGAGCCGTGTAAAGGTCGATGTTCACATTCATGTTCATTTCGCCGTTATTGGCACGGGCATTCTGACCGCAACCGCCGCCACAACCGCCAGTACCGAAATCAGCACCAGCTCCATAGCCAGCCCCATTAAAGCCACCAAAGTTGCCAGAACCGAATCCACCTGCCGACTGCTGACTTCTGCCACGGCCTCCGAAGAGATTTTCAAAGAAACTGGAGAAGCCTCCACCTCCGCCAAACTGGTTGAAGTCGAAACCTTCGAATGGATTTCCACCTGCTCCACCATAGCTTCCGGAACCGCCTGCTCCACCAGCTCCGCCGAAACCTCCGAATGCATCAGCATTCTTCCATTGTTCGCCATACTGGTCGTATTTAGCACGCTTATCTGGGTCAGAAATCACCTCATACGCCTCGTTCAGCGCCTGGAACTTAGCCTTCGCCTTCGGGTCGTTAGGGTGCAAATCTGGGTGAAACTGTTTTGCACGTTTACGATACGCAGCTCTCACATCCTTCTGCGGAATGTTCTTGTCTACGCCGAGAATCTTGTAATAATCAACAAATGCCATATTATAAAACCTCCTATTTTTTAGTTTTTAAAAAATATCCAACAAAAAGTATGCCTATTTAAGTTCTTTTTTGTACTTTTGCAGAGAAAATAAGAAACAGAGCTCAACTGATGGGCTTTCATTACTCAAAAGTAATACATTAATTAATATGAAACAATTATTTGCTGCGCTTCTTCTGGCGCTAACTTTCAATTCACAAGCGATGGCACAACAACGTACCGTAAAACTGAGAGTGATAGAGACAAGCGATGTGCACGGCTCTTTCTTCCCTTACGATTTCATCAACCGTAAGCCAAAAGCAGGAACCTTGGCGCGCGTTTCTTCCTACGTCAATAATTTGCGAAAAGACTACAAGGATAACCTCATCCTCTTGGAGAATGGCGATATTCTGCAGGGACAGCCTACCTGCTATTATTATAATTATGTAAACACAGAGGCTAGAAACGTGGCTGCCGATGTGGTAAACTACATGAAGTATGATGCGCAAGTGTTTGGCAATCATGATGTTGAAACGGGCCATCCAGTTTACGACAAATGGATAAAAGAACTCAATTGCCCAGTTCTTGGTTCCAACATCATCAGCACTTCTACAGGCGAGCCATACGTTAAGCCTTATCTCATCCTGAACCGCGAAGGCGTGAAGGTGGCTGTCTTGGGAATGATTACTCCTGCCATTCCAAACTGGCTCACGGAGAATCTCTGGAGCGGACTGAAATTTGAAAATATGGTAACAAACGCCCGCAAATGGGTGAAGTATCTCCAGGAGAATGAAAAACCGGATGTTATCATCGGCCTCTTCCACAGCGGAAAAGACGGAGGCATCCAGACTGCCGAATATGATGAAGACGCCTCTATCAAGGTGGCAAAAGAAGTGCCAGGCTTCGACCTCATTCTCTTCGGCCACGACCATACGCGCGACAGCGAAACCGTAACCAATACTGATGGAAAGCAGGTGGTTTGCCTGGATCCTGCCAACAACGCCATTAGCGTGGCTGATGCTGAAATAACCCTCACCCTCAACAAGAAAAAGGTGAATGGAAAGAAGCAGCTGGTGGTAACTGACAAAAAGGTGACAGGCAAGATTGTGGATGTGACAGATTGTCCTATCGACGAGGATTTCATGAAGACTTTCGAACCTCAGATTGCGGAAGTAAAGAAATATGTGGGCAAGCAGATTGGCAACTTCAAGACTACCATCTACAGCCGCGACCAGTTCTTCGGCAGTTCTGCTTTCAACGATTTCATCCTCAACCTCCAGTTGCAGATGACAAAAGCCGACATTTCGTTTAACGCTCCTCTTCAGTTCAACGCGGTTCTGAAAGCCGGTCCAATCTACGTGAGCGACATGTTCAATCTCTATAAATACGAGAACCAGCTCTACGTAATGCGCATGACGGGCGAAGAAATCAGAAAGCATCTGGAAATGAGTTACGACCTCTGGGTGAACACCATGAAGAGCCCGGACGACCATCTTCTGCTGCTCGATGAGAAGACCGTTGGTGACCAGCAACGCCTCGGCTTCAAGAATCTCTCGTTCAACTTTGATAGTGCTGCGGGAATCGATTACGAAGTTGACGTAACCAAGCCAGACGGCGAGAAGGTGAAGATTCTGCGCATGAGCAACGGCGAACCTTTCGATGAGAAGAAATGGTATAAGGTAGCCGTTAACAGCTATCGTGGAAATGGCGGCGGCGAACTCCTTACCAAGGGTGCCGGAATCCCGAAAGACAGTCTTGAAAGCCGTATCATCTATCGCAGCAAGCGCGACCAGCGTTACTATCTGATGGAAGAAATTGAAAAGATGGGAACGGTTGATGCAAAACCAAACAACAACTGGAAGTTTGTGCCGGAAGCATGGACCAAGCCAGCTGCCCAGCGCGATTTCGAATTGCTGTTCGGTAAGAAGAAATAGTTTCTCGAAACGCTTCTGGAAAAGCATATTATAAAGCTCAAAGTAAAAAAGCAAATAAGTTCAAAATAAAGAATGAAGTATTGGTTTATATTTTGCAAGACTGATCTCTTGCTCGAAAAGAAAGAAGACGGAACCTATACGATTCCTTGTTCAGAAGAGAGTCCAATCCCAACAAAGCCTTGGACTCACATTCTCAATATTACCCCGATGGAAGACGGAACAGAGGTGAAGACCTTCACCATTCCTGAGCCCGTTACCGGCAATCCGAAGTACGAAATGTGCGGCTTGCGCCCTAGTTTCTACAAACTCTCTCCTGCCCTTTACCAGAAAGCAGGAAAGTGTCAGGAACTCAACTATTGGGACATGAATACCCAATTCTGCGGCGTTTGCGGAGCTCCGATGAAAATGGCAACCGACATCAGTAAGAAATGTACAGAATGCGGCAAACAGGTCTGGCCTTCGCTTGCCACAGCCATCATCGTTCTGATTAAGAAAGATGATCAGGTCTTGCTGGTACACGCTCGCAATTTCAAGGGAAATTTCGACAGTCTGGTGGCTGGTTTCGTTGAGACTGGCGAGAATCTGGAAGAGGCGGTTCATCGTGAAGTAATGGAAGAAACCGGTCTGACTATCAAGAACTTGAAATATTTCGGTTCCCAGCCTTGGCCTTATCCGAGCGGTCTGATGATTGGCTTCTCGGCAGAATATGTAGATGGAGAAATTCATCTTCAGAAAGAAGAACTCTCTCGTGGTAAATGGTTCACGAAAGAGAATCTCCCTATTCTCCCAGAGAAACTTTCCATCGCCCGAAAACTCATCGATGCCTGGCTGGCGGACAAACTCTAATAATGAGGACAAACTCTAAAAGTGAGGATAAACTCTAAAAATGATGAAAGAGAAACTTTGGAATGCAAACTACATCAAGGTGATGACTACCAACTTTCTGTTGTATTTCGCCTTCTATCTGCTCACACCTTTGCTCCCTCTCTATCTGAGCGAAAATTTTGGAGCCACGAAAGATGTGATTGGAATTGTGCTGAGCGGCTATACGGTTGCCGCCCTCATCATTCGTCCGTTCAGCGGATATGTGGTTGACAGCTTTTCGCGCAAGAAGGTTCTGATGGTCTGTCTCTCTGCCTTCGCCATCTTCTTTGCCGGCTATATTGCAGCCAGCACCATCCTGATGTTTGCCATCTGCAGAACCCTGCACGGAGGTCCGTTCGGAGCCGTAACGGTTGCCAACAGCACCTGCGCCATCGACGTTCTTCCGGCAAGTAGGAGAAATGAAGGAATCGGACTCTACGGACTGAGCAACAATTTTGCCATGGCAATTGCTCCATCCATCGGAATCTATCTCCATAATGCGGTAGACAGTTATATGATTCTCTTCTGGATAGCTTTCATCGTGGCGATTGCCTCAGTTGTGATTGCAGGAACCATCCGCCTCCCCGAAAAGGAAATCGTTAAGAACAAGGAGAAGCTTTCTCTCGACCGCTTCTTCCTGACGCGTGCCTGGCTCCTTGCCATCAACATCGCCATGTTCGGTTTCTGCTGGGGCGTTCTGAGCAATTATCTCGCAATCTACAGCAAGGAGGAACTCGGAATTACGGGTGGAACGGGCACTTATTTTGCCCTTCTTTCCATGGGTCTGTTCCTGTCAAGATTGCAGGGAAGAAAAGCCTTGAGCCAGGGAAAACTTACCCAGAATGCGGCCGAAGGAATGCTGCTTTCGCTTGTTGGTTTCATCATCTTTGTTGCCGTCAAGCACCCGGTAGCCTATTATCTTTCGGCTTGTCTTATCGGCCTGGGAAACGGTCATCTTTACCCAGCCTTCCTCAACATGTTTATTAATGTGGCTCGTCACAACCAGCGTGGAACGGCAAACAGCAGCATTCTTACAGGTTGGGATTTGGGCTTCGGAATCGGCTGTCTCTTAGGCGGAATTGTGGCAGAACATTTCGGTTACAACGGAACATTCTGGATGGTTGCTATAGAAAATGCAGCTTCCGTTCTCCTCTTCTTCGCCGCTTCGAAACAATTCTTTGAGAAGAGACGCAGAGAATAGAAAACAGTTGATAAAGAGAAATATAAGATTATGAATAAAAAAAAGAGCACTTCATCCGAGACAGAAGAAAGTCTCAGGCGAAGTGCTCTTATTTTTATCTTACTTTTCTGTTTTTAGAAAGGAAGATCATCTGCGCTACCACCCTCTGCTGCAGGAGCTGCAGGCTGAACTGGAGGGAATGCTGCAGTTGCGCCATTAGCAGGAGCTGCTGGCTGAGCAGGAGCTACAGGAGCACCTACTGGAGGAAACGCACCTGGCTGCATTCCGCCCATAGCACCAGCAACGGCGTTAGGGTCAACACGCTGGATGTTCCAGGCACGGATGCTGTTGAACCAACGGCCCTGATACTCGTGAGCATCAATATCGAAAGAAACCAGGAGTTCCTCACCACTCTGAATGTTGAACTGAGCCAGACGGTCTGCTCCGAAAACATCAAAGCACAATTTCTTTGGATACTGCTCGTGGGTTTCAATTACGAACGACTGAGCTTTCCACTCTCCTCTTGCAGAGACGCCGCTTCTTTCAGGCAAAACGGCAATAACCTTTCCTTGTAATTCCATATGATAATATTTAAAGTTTTTCCTTTGTTTAAAGGGTGTTTTTTTCTTTCTGACTGCGAAATTACTAAAAATAGTTCAAAAACTAGAACTTTTCTCCAATTATTTTTGCTTATCAGCGATATTTTTTGTATTTTTGTGCTCAATTAGGTGATATTGCCTAATTAAATTAAGGTGAAACAGAAAACAAAATAAAATTTAAATAAAATACTCATGAGATTTACAGTATCAAGTTCTGCATTGAGCAGCAAGCTCAACATGCTCGCAAAAGTGATTGGAAGCAAGAATTCGTTGCCAATCCTCGATTGTTTCCTTTTCCAAGTTGCTAACGGTGAAATGAGCATCACGGCTAGCGATAGTGATAATGTCATCAAGAGTACACTCGCTCTTACCGACCACGATGGAGAAGGTGAGTTTTGTGTGCCTAACCGCGTTATCCTCGATGCGTTGAAGGAACTGCCTGAGCAGCCTCTTCACTTCGATGTGGATGCTGCCGGAGAAGCCGTTGCCATCAAGATTGTTTACCAGAACGGTCTTTACAACTTCACAGGTCAGAGCGCAGAGGAATATCCTCGCACACAGAGCATGAACGATGCTTGCACCACCGTTTCTTTGCCTACAGAAATGCTGATCAACAACATTTCACGCTCGCTCTTCGCTACAGCCAACGATGAGTTGCGCCCTGTCATGAACGGTATTTACTTCGACCTGACAGCAGATGCTCTCGCTATCGTAGCAAGCGATGGTCACAAGCTGGTTCGCAGCAAGAACTTCACTATCAAGAGCGAATCTCCTTCAGCATTCAACTTGCCTAAGAAGCCAGCTTCTCTGCTGAAGAACATTCTGAGCAAGGACGGCGACGACGCTATCATCAAGTTTGATGACCGAAGCGCAGAAATCCAGTTTACTGACGGCGTTATGAGATGCAGACTGATTGATGGCCGCTACCCTAACTACAACTCTGTCATTCCAAACAACCCTAACGAGGTTACAGTAGACCGCAGAGGCTTGCAGAGTGCTTTGCGCCGCGTATTGCCATTTGCAAGCGAGAGCAGCCAGCTCATCCGTTTCCACATCGAGTCAGGCCGTTTTGAGGTTTCTTCTGAGGATATTGACTTTTCAACATCTGCAAAGGAACAGTTGTCTTGCGAATACAACGGCTCTCCTATCAGCATCGGCTTCAAGGGAAGCAGTCTGATGGAAATCCTGAGCAATCTCACAAGCGACAACATCATCATCCAGCTGGCAGACCCAAGCCGTGCCGGAATCATCGTACCAGCAGAACAGCCTGAGAACGAAGATATTCTGATGCTCATCATGCCTATGCTCCTTAACGACTAAAGGAGCACGGGCTTTCTCTGAAACAACAAAAAGAAAAGTATTTCTACAAAAATGAAACTCAATTTGACAAAGCCTCTGATCGTGTTCGACCTGGAGACAACGGGTCTTGACATGATCAAGGATCGTATTATACAGATTTCTTACATCAAGGTAATGCCTGATGGAACTGAAGACCGCAAGAACCTCTACGTAAATCCTTGCAAGGAGATTCCTGCCGAAGTAGTTGCCCTTACAGGCATCAGCAACGAAGATGTAAAAGATGCGCCAACCTTCAAGCAGCTGGCTGCCACATTAGAGAAGGAATTTACAGGTTGCGATTTCGCAGGCTACAATTCCAACCACTTCGATGTACCGATGCTCGCAGAAGAATTCCTGCGTGCTGGAATCGACTTCGATTTCAACAAGTGCCGTCTCATCGATGCGCAGACCATCTTCATGAAGATGGAACGCCGCAACCTGGCTGCTGCCTACAAGTTCTATTGCGGCAGAAAGATGGAGGAAGATTTCGAAGCTCATCGTGCAGATCAGGATACAGAGGCTACTTACCGCGTACTCATGGGCGAGCTCGACAAGTATGCTCCAGGCGTGCAGGATGAACCTGAGCGCGTGCTCAACAACAACATGGATGAACTAGCCGATTTCTCTAAGCAGAAGGATAATGTAGATTTCGCCGGACGCATCGTTTGGGAAGAGGTAAAAGACGGCCAGGGCAACGTTGTAAACGATGAGAACGGAAATCCTTTAAAGCACGAAGTATTCAACTTCGGCAAATACAAAGGATGGGATGTGGCTGAGATTCTGACCAAAGACCCGGGTTATTTTACATGGGTCTTGGGAAGCGATTTCACCAACAATACCAAGCAGGTACTTACCCGCATCCGCCTTCGTGAATTCAACAAGAGAATGGGAAAATAATTGTTACCGGGCTTTCGCTAGAAGTTGAAGAACTAACCTTGCGAAACTCGGATTTATTTCTTAACAGTTAGAAAAATTCATGTTAAAAGGAAAGAAAATCGTATTGGGCATTACGGGCTCTATTGCAGCCTATAAGTCTTGCCTCATCATACGAGGTCTCATCAAGCGCGGAGCCGAAGTGCAGGTGGTCATTACGCCTGCAGGAAAAGAGTTTATCACTCCCATCACCCTTTCGGCTCTTACGCATAAGCCTGTGGTAAGCGAATTCTTCTCGCAGCGCGATGGAACCTGGAATTCGCACGTAGACTTAGGTCTGTGGGCCGACGCCATGCTCATCGCTCCTTGCACAGCCTCTACCATGGGAAAGATGGCTCACGGAATTGCTGACAACATGCTCATCACAACCTATCTGTCGATGAAAGCGCCTGTTTTCATCGCTCCAGCCATGGACCTCGACATGTATAAGCATCCTTCTACCCAAGCCAACATGAAAACACTTCTGGGCTATGGAAATCACATCATAGAACCCGAAGTGGGATTCCTGGCAAGCGGACTGGAAGGAAAGGGACGCATGGAAGAACCTGATATTATCGTAGAATGCCTCGACAGATTCTTTGATGAACAGGCTCAGCAGAATGCAGAGACCGATGAAGCAGAAAACTGCGAGGAAAAAGAATGCGATAAGCTCGATTTGAAAGGCAAGAAGATTATGATTACAGCCGGACCAACCTACGAAAAGATTGACCCGGTACGTTTCATCGGCAATTATTCTTCCGGCAAAATGGGCTTTGCCCTTGCTGAAGAGTGCTGCCGCCGTGGTGCTGAGGTAACGCTGGTTGCCGGTCCGGTTTCGCTCAGCTGTTCTGAAGCCATTCATCGCATCGATGTAGAAAGTTGCGAGGAAATGTACCAGGCAGCCACCCAGGCTTTCGCCGAAACCGATGCAGCAATCCTCTGTGCGGCTGTTGCTGATTTCAAGCCAAGCGAGATTGCAGACAGGAAAATCAAGCGCGAGAAAGATGATCTGGAACTCCGCCTCGTCCCTACTCACGATATTGCCGCAGCCCTTGGCAAGATGAAACAAAAACATCAGCGAATTGTGGCTTTCTCCCTGGAAACCAACGATGAAGAGGCTAATGCACAGAAAAAACGCAAAAAGAAAAATGCCGATTTCATCGTGCTTAACTCTACTCGCAATCCGGGAACCACATTCCGTACGGATGACAACCAGATAACGATTATTTCTGAAGAGGGTAAGAAAGAATATGAGAAGAAACCGAAAACTGAAGTGGCTCGCGACATTATCAACGAGCTGGCTCATCTCTTGTAGTCCCATCACATCAGCCGCTCAGGAGTTGCAGGCTAAGATTACCATCAACCATGCCCAGATTCAGGGCACGGAAAACCGGGTATTCGATAATCTGCAGCAAACTCTTGAGCAGTTTGTGAACGACAGGCAATGGACGAATCTTCAATTCAGGAAGAACGAGCGCATCGTGTGCAACTTCAATATCACGGTAAGCAAGTATGATAAAGACCAGAATATCTTTACCTGCAAGGCGCTCATCCAGGCCAACCGTCCCGTCTACAATTCAGCCTATACGTCCACCTTATATAATAATGTGGATGAAAACTTCACGTTCAAGTTTGCCGAGTTCGACCAGCTGGAGTTTACCGAAGAGCGGATTGACAACCAGCTAACGGCTCTGCTCGCCTACTATGCTTACCTCATCATCGGTTTAGATCTTGACAGTTTTGCGCCTAAAGGTGGTGAAGACATTCTGCAACGTTGCATGAACCTCACCAACAACGCCCAGAATCTTGATTTTCCGGGCTGGAAAGCGTTTAGTGACAACAGAAACCGGTTCGCCATCATTTCCGATTATCTCGACGGAGCCATGGAACCTTTCAGAATGCTGCAATACAACTATTACAGAAAAGGGCTCGATGAAATGGCGAATAATGTGGAACGAGGCAGAACTGAAATCACCAACACCCTGCTCCAGGATCTGAAGAAGGCACGTACGGACAGACCGCTCAGTCTGCTGCCACAAATCTGGACCGACTATAAGAAGGACGAGCTTGCTAACATCTATCAGAAACATGGCACTCAGAAAGAGAAAGAAAGCATTTATGAGCTGCTCTTCTCCATCAATCCTTCTCAAAACTCATATTGGGACAAAATCAAGGAATAAGGCTACATGCAGAATGATTCGAGGCAACTTCCCGGATGATAAAGCAAAGATTCTTCCTAGATAAGTTAAGTTCCTTTAAAACAATAAGATAAGAAATTATGCTCAAGCAATTATACATCAAGAATTTCACGTTGATTGACGAGTTGGACATTCCTCTTTATCCAGGATTCTCAGTCATCACGGGCGAGACGGGTGCCGGAAAGAGCATCATTCTCGGAGCCATCGGACTGCTCCTGGGCAACCGTGCTGACAGCAAGGCCATCAAGGCAGGAAGAGACCGATGCGTGATAGAAGCCCACTTCGACCTGTCAAAATACGGAATGCAGGATTTCTTCGATGCTAACGATATTGATTATGATGCAGAAGACACCATCATCCGCCGCGAACTGACAGCTGCAGGAAAAAGCCGTGCCTTCATCAACGACACGCCCGTCCCCCTGAGCAAGATGAGAGAACTGGGCGAACAGCTCGTCGATATTCATTCGCAGCACCAGAACCTCCTGCTGCAGAAGGAAGACTTCCAGCTCAGCGTGGTCGACATTATTGCCCACGATGAAAAGCAGAAGAAGGCTTATCTTGCCGAATACAAGAACTATAAAAAGGCTAAGCAACAGCTGGAAGACCTGAAAGCGGAAATCGCAAAGAACAGGGAGAACGAGGAATTCATGCGCTTCCAGTTTAAGGAACTGGATGATGCAAACCTGCAGGAAGGCGAACTTGAGCAACTGGAACAGGAAGCAGAAACCCTGAGCCATTCTGAAGACATCAAGACTGCTCTCTATGAGGCAGATAATGCACTCTCGGGCGAAGACGGCAGCATTCTCGACAAACTGAAGAATGCAGCCCAGCAGATTGACAACATCAAGGAGGTTTATCCGGATGTGAAAGAGGTGGCTGAGCGAATGCAGAGCAGCTATATAGAACTCAAGGATATTGCCCAGGAAATAAGCGGAAGCGTTGACAATATAGAGTTTGACCCGAACCGGCTTGAAACCATCAATTCCCGGCTTGACCAGCTCTACTCGCTCCAGCAGAAATTCCATGTGGAAAATGTAGAGGAACTCATCGCCACTCGCGAGCGAATCAACGAACAGTTGCAGCACATCGATAATGGAGATGAAGACATAGAAGAACTGGAAAAGCAAGTTACCCTTCTGCTTGCCAAGGCTGAAAAGCTGGCTGGTGATCTGACTGCCATCCGAACGAAATCGGCCAGAAAGATAGAAGAAGAAATGAAGAAACGTCTCATTCCTCTGGGAATTCCAAACGTCCGCTTCGAAATTTCATTCTCCGCCAAGCCGCTCAGTTCTGATGGTGTTGACAAGGTCAATTTCCTGTTCAGCGCCAACAAAAGCACGCTTCTCCAGCCGGTGAGTCAGGTTGCTTCCGGTGGAGAAATCGCCCGCGTCATGCTTTCTCTGAAGGCCATGATCAGCGGCGCCGTAAAACTGCCAACCATCATCTTTGATGAAATCGACACGGGAGTAAGTGGTAAGATTGCTGAAAAGATGGCGGAAATCATGACAGAGATGGGCAACCTGAACCGCCAGGTTATTTCCATCACCCACCTGCCTCAGATTGCTTCCATGGGAACCCATCATTACAAGGTTCTGAAAGAAGAAACCGAAGAGGGAACTCTTTCTCACATGAAGGAACTCAACGAGCAGCAGCGTATAGAAGAAATCGCCCAGATGCTCAGCGGAAGCGACATTACACCTGCTGCCCTGGCAAATGCTAAGGAGTTGCTCAATAAGCACAAGCAACACAAATAAGATTATGAAAAAAATAAATATGATCATGATGGGACTGATGCTCGGAGCATCGTCCCTCTATGCCCAGCCGGGTTCGGTTCAGAAACTGGCTAAGAGCGTTTTCACCTTGACTACTTTCAATCAGAAAGGCGACATTATCGCCTCTACCCAAGGTATTTTTATCGACAACAAGGGAACGGCAATCAGCACCTTCAAGCCATTTGTCGGAGCTGTAAAAGCTAGCGTTGTTGACGCTTCCGGCAAATCGATTCCTGTTGAGGCTATCATGGGAGCCGACGAGCTCTACGATGTGGCTAAATTCCGTATCAACGCCTCTACCGTTGCAGCCCCTATCGCAACCAAGGAATCGGCTGCTGGCGACAAGGTCTGGCTGGTTCCTTATTCTATCAAGAAGCCGGCTTACCAGCAGGAGGACATCAGCAGCGTAGAGAAGTTCAAGACTACGTACAACTATTACATCTTCTCGAATAGTGCTCCCGAAAATGCAGTAGGTTGTCCGTTTGCCAACAAGAACGGCCAGGTCATCGGTCTGATGCACAGCAATGGTCAGGTTACGGCCATCGACGCCAACTACGCCAAGCAACTGAAGGTAACCGGTCTTTCGAGTCTTGATGCAGCCCTTCGCGAAACCACCATCCGTACAGCTCTTCCTGATACAGAGAACGAAGCGATGACGATGATGACTCTGAAGAAAGGCCAGACTACAGCTGATGTGTATGCGAAATATAGCGATGAGTTTATCAGCAAATTCCCTACTTCAGCCTTCGGTTACAAGGAGAAAGCCACTTATCTTACGGATAAGGCAGAATATGATGCAGCTGCCAAACTGATGGAAGAAGGCATTAAGAAATCGGCTGCCAAGGATGAGGCTCATTCCAACTATGCCGACCTGATTTATCAGAAGATTATTTACAAGGGCGATTCTGCTTATAAGGACTGGACGCTTGATAAGGCCATAGCTGAGGCTCAGAAGGCATACGAAATCAAGGCTCAGCCTATTTACCGCCATCAGGAAGCGCAGATTAATTTTGTAAAGGGTGAGTATCAGAAAGCTTACGATACTTTCATGGATTTGACCAATACTTCACTTCTCAGCGGCGAACTCTATTTTGAGGCTGCCCAGGCTAAGAAGAATCTCAAGGCTCCAGCCAAGGAGATTGAGGTTTTGCTCGATAGTGCGGTAAGCGTTGGAAGCAAGACCGGAATGGTTGCGAATTATTATCTGGCACGTGGAGAATTTCTGAAGGAGCAGGGTGAATTCCGCCGCGCTATTCAGGATTATAATATGTACGATTCGATTGCCCGTCCTGTTTCGCCAGCCTTCTTCTACACCCGTTACCAATGCGAAACCAAGTTACGCATGTGGCAGCCAGCCCTGCTTGATATTGCCCGCACTTGTTACCTGGCTCCTAAAGAGCCTACATATTTTGCAGAATGGGCAAGTCTCGACTTGCGTGTAAAGCGTTATGATGAAGGAATCAGCGCAGCCACCCATTGCATAGAGTTGGCTCCTGAATATGCTGACGGCTACCTTCTCTTAGGTCTGCTCCAGAAGGAGAAAGGAAATAAGGAAGAGGCCATCAAGAACCTGAAGAAAGCCCAGGAACTCGGCGATTCCCGCGCTGGAGAATATCTCAAGAAAATGAAGTAATTATTTTAGTAATAAGTAAGAAAGTCCGTAGGCATTTTAACAGAACGCCTACGGACTTTCTTTTACATTTTAGTCATGTGGTACCCCAGCATTTTTAGCTCTACGGCTATTCCCATGAGGAACATCTGGTGAAGGGCGGCAACGAACCCCCGGAAGGCTTCCTCGCTTCCAGGCTGCAGATTCAGATGAATCAGCTTGCTGTAAGAGCGCGAAGCACATTCTGCCACTACATTCGTAACAGCCTTATGTGCTTCCTCATTCAGCAGCAGAACCTTTTCGCAGATGTAATCATCCATGTGGTCGAAATCTATTCTGTCACGAAGATATTCATAATGATTCTCTACCTTGCTGTAGAGTTCCCAATCCTCATCCCAATACTTGGCAAGCGCCATTCCTACATACATGATCCAACCCAATGAAACCGTAGGATATTTGGCAAACTCGCGAATCGCATCAGGCAGATAGCTCTCGCCTACTTTCTGCCACAGCTCTTCCAAATCCGGAGCTTCCGGCAAATGAGCATCTACCTTATCAATACCCAGCAGATATTGATAAAGATCTTCCTTGAAAATCGCTTCAAAATTCTTTTTCTCTTCCATTTATCTTTTCTTTTCTAATATTTTTTTACTGAACTCTGCAAACCCTGATTCCTATTTGCACCGGATGTTTGTGCATGTAAGTATAAAGCGTCATCGGTTCATCAATCACTTTCTTGTGAATGCTGCTGGCGTTGAGTAGATGCAATCCGTCTTTGTGCCAGGAAGCAATACCGATGTGGGTCGTGTCGAGACCCTTCTTGTTGGTAATGATGGCGATAATGTCACCATCGTGAATAGCGTTGCGGAAAACTGCCGTGTTGGCAATCTTACCCTTCGGAACATAACGGTAACGCTTGCCGTTCACACTCTGTTCCAGTTTTCTGATTCCCGATTTCCATTCCGGATGAGCCTTAAGCATCTTATAGCTCGAAACATGCGTACTCATCCAGTTGATGTTCACGGTCTGAACGGCCGAGAAAGGAGGATTGGGCGCAATATTCTTCACAATTCCCTCGCGTTCGTTAGCATCCATCCAGATGGTGAAATAATGCTGGCGCTTCACATAGGAAACCTCTCCGCCCACATAACGCACATTTCGGAGATGTTCACAGAAAGCCGAGAAAGAAGTCTCGTTCTTCTTGGCGCACAGGGTGAGTGCCGTAACCATCTCTACGTATGTGGTGCAGTCCAGTTCACGGGTGTTCACGATGAGCACCTCTTCCTTCGTCCGGTCCAGCGTGCCGCCCACATAAGGAACGCCCGCCATCTGCTTGCCAAACCAGAGCATCCAACTGGCTGGTTTCTTCTTCATCGCCCTTGCCTGCTGCAGCAGTCCTACAATCCGCAGACTGTCCTGCCGCTGATAAACCCCATTCACCCTGGCTTCTCCCGGAACAGCCAGCACGCAAGCCAGCACGACAGCTGCCATTTTCGTAAATATTTTCATCTCTTCTCTTTTTATATGTTAATGATGACGTTTCCTGCCGAAGTTCACACCCACATAAATATTGAGTGAGCCAAACGAATTGTTGGTAGAAAACTGTTTTTTCTTATAGTTGTAGGAATGGATGATGGTGCTGGCGCCCGCGTACCAATGCGTGTTGTTCCACACAATACCGAAACGGCCTATTCCATCCAGGTTCACATTTTTGAAACTGAAGTTGGTAATGTCCAGATGTTCCCTTTCATTATCCGATTTCGAGCTGTTGTAAGCCACACCTACCGAGAGCGAAGCATTGAAGAGCCAGTTCTTGGCGAAAACCCAGTTGTAAGCATAGCCGCAGGTTACGTTCACATCGCTGTATTTCACCTTACTGAACATCAGCGAACTGTCTATCTTAGCTTCCGGAGTTCCCCCGTTTGTCAGATTTTTATTCAGCTTTTCATCTACAAGATTGGTCAGTTTATCCCAGTTCACCTCCAGTTCATGCTCCGTGTAACCGATTCCCAGAAGCATGGAACCAGCACTTCTCCGCTGCACCGTACTCTGCGAATAGGCGGCAGGATAAGAGAAGCGGCGATGGTTGAAGATGTAATAAAGATTGAATCCCTTGATGCTCGATTTGAAACCGTCGAAAGGAGCCTTGCGGATAGGGTCATAATCGATGTGCTCACCCAGATTCATCCGCAGAACATGATAGTCATTTCCCGTCTGTCGCCAGAACAGGTCTATTCCCAGCAGACTGCTGTAGAGGCTCAGGTCAAACTCCTTTTTATTAGTGTGGTTATTCCTGAAATTAATGTGCTTCAGGTCGAACGTATAACCCAGAAACACCCATCGCCAGCCCAGATACGGACCCAGTCGGTAAGACGGATCAGGGGCAAAGGAAATGCTCTGTCCTTCGCGGTTTCTGAGCGTATATTCCTCGTAGGTATTGGTGTTCTGCAGCATTACCGTATAATTATAGTGCTGGTCTTCTATATAAGCCGAATCCGTACTGTTGAATTCTCTGAAGAACCGGGTGAAAACATCTCCCACCTGATGGAAGAAGGTTTTTCGATGGCGCTCTTTCACAAGGCTGTCCTTGGAATTAGGCATGAACATCGTCTTGTTGAAGAGCGTTCCCAGCGTGGTAGAATCCACGGGTTCCCCTGCCCTTGCCGAAGTGCAGGCAAGAGAACAGATGAATCCTACTATATAGAAATTTCTCTTCATAACCTTCCGCTCTATTCCAGATGATTCTTTCTTGATGATGATTCTGAAAAATGATTCTGAAAAAATCAGTTCTTCCACAATACTCGGTCCAGCACCCAGTTGACAGCCGTAGCCGAAACGCTGGTGCAGTCGCATTTTCCTATTCCCTGCAGATGCTGAATCACACTCTTGATGAGCGGCAGCTGCACATAAGGCGGATTCGGAACCGTAATCAAGTTCTTTCCTTCGCTCGTAATCACTTCTATCGGCTGGTAAGTGAACACCGAGAATGAGAGCGAACCTTTCTCGCCAATCACCTCGATGCAGTCTTCCTTCGCACTCTCATGTCCCACGAAGCACCAGCTTCCGCTGCCCGGAATTCCACTCTCAAAGAAGAAGCACGCCGAGAGCGTATCTTCAGCCTGATAAAGATGCGCTCTGTTGGCAGGATAGCCGTGCGCACGGGTAATCACACCAAACAGATTCTGGAGCAAATCTATCTGATGAGGAGCCAGGTCGTAGAAATAGCCGCCGCCCGCAATATCCGGCTGCAGTCGCCAAGGCATTTCCTTGCCGCTCTGAAAGTCGAGATCGCGCGGAGGAACCGAGAAGCGCACCTGAACATTCACCACGTTACCGATGGTTCCGCTCTCGATAATCTCCTTTACCTTCTGGAAGTAAGGAAGATAACGGCGATAGTAAGCTACAAAGCAGGGAACACCCGTCTGCTCGCTGATGCGGTTGATGCGGATGCAGTCATTGTAGCTCGCTGCCAGCGGTTTCTCTATATAGCAGGGTTTGCCCGCATGCATCGCCATGATGGCGAAGGTGGCGTGAGAAGAAGGTGGCGTGGCGATGTAAACTGCATTCACATCGGGATCTTCTATCAATTCCGATGCATCCGTGTACCATTTGCGCACATGATGGCGCTCAGCATAGCTGCGTGCCTTGTTCTCGCTTCGGCTCATCACAGCCACCACCTGCGAACCCTCCACTTCGTTGAAAGCCGGTCCGCTCTTCTTTTCGGTTACTTCTCCGCAGCCGATAAATCCCCAATTAATCTGTTTCATTCTCTGTTGGTTTATTCTCTCCCGAAAGATTATTCTCCGGCGAGCGATTTGTTGATTTCGTCAATATAGTCGAGCACCTCGTCGCGTCCCATCTTCTTTTCACTACTGGTAATGAAATAAGGTGGAAGTGCTTCCCAGCGGTCTTCCAGCGCATGCATCCATTTCTCCGCATTCATGCGAGCCTTGACCGGACCCAACTTGTCGGCCTTGGTAAAGACGATGCAGAAAGGAACGCCGCTCTCGCCCAGCCAGTCTACAAACTCGCGGTCTATCTTCTGCTGGTCGTGGCGCACGTCGATGAGTACAAAGACATTAGCCAACTGCTGGCGCTGCAGAATATAACTGCTTATCATTTGTTCCAGCTGCTTCTGTACGGTCTTCGAACGCTTGGCGAAACCATAGCCAGGAAGGTCAACCAGATACCATTCGTTGTTGATGATGAAGTGGTTGATAAGCAGCGTCTTACCCGGTGTGGCTGAAGTCTTAGCCAAACCCTTGTGGTTGCAGAGCATATTGATGAGGCTCGATTTTCCCACATTACTTCTGCCGATGAAAGCATATTCAGCCTTCGTATCTTTCGGACACATGCTCACTCGTGGAGCCGATATTGTAAATTCTGATTTCTTAATTTCCATTCTTTCTATTTTCTTTATTATTTTTATTATTTTCAAGTTTCGCAAGTGAGCTCCACACGCCCTTTCAGGGCGAGAGGCGTTAGAACTTTTGTGCCTTCAGCCCGTACTTCAAAGTCTAGAGCATTTCAGCCAGTTCCAGCCATCTCATTTCCTTCTCATCAAGTTCATCCTTGATTTCAGGCAGGCGCTTGCTTTTCTCCGTCAGTTCCTCAACCGATAGATTTCCGCTGCAGAGTTCCTCTTCCAGCTTCTTCTGTTCCTCGGTCAGCGCATCTATTTCCTGGGTCAGCTGCTCATATTCGCGCTTCTCCTTGTAGCTCATCTTGCGCTTGTTTTCAAAGTTGGCGACGCGCTTTGCCGTGCCTGCTCCGTCGCTTTCTGCCGTTGCATTTCCGCTCTTTGCCGGTTTCGCCTGTTCCGCCTCGTCCTTCGCCTGCATCCGGCTCCATTCCCTGTACTGCGTATAGTTGCCAGGGAAATCCTGTATTTCGCCTTCGCCCTTGAAAACCAGCAGATGGTCTACTACCTTGTCCATGAAATAGCGGTCGTGGCTCACCACGATGACGCAACCCGCAAAATCCTGAAGATATTCTTCCAGTACCTGCAGCGTCTGGATGTCGAGGTCGTTGGTCGGCTCGTCCAGCACCAGGAAGTTCGGATTCCTCATCAGCACCGTACAGAGGTAAAGCTTGCGCTTCTCGCCGCCGCTCAGCTTGTAAACGTAGTTGTGCTGCTCCTCGGGCGTAAAGAGGAAGAACTGCAGAAACTGCGAAGCCGTCATGTGCTTGCCGCCCAGATCTATGTAATCGGCAATCTCCGTAATCACGTCAATCACCTTCTGGTCTTCACGGAATTTCAGTCCCTCCTGCGAGAAATAGCCGAAGCGAACCGTCTCGCCGATGTCAAACTTGCCGCTGTCGGGCTGAACCTCGCCCAGCAGCATCTTGATGAAGGTCGATTTTCCCGTTCCGTTATTACCCACAATGCCCATCTTCTCGAAGCGGGCAAAGTTGTAGTAGAAGTTGTCGAGAATCACCTTCTTCTGTCCCCTGTCGTCGAAAGCCTTACTCACATACTGGCATTCAAAAATCTTCGAACCTATATAAACGGTAGAAGCCTTCAGCCTTACCTGCCTGTCTTCGATGCGCTGTTTTGCCACCTTCTCCAGCTCGTAGAAAGCATCCTCGCGGTATTTCGCCTTGTGTCCGCGCGCCTGAGGCTGGCGGCGCATCCAGTCGAGTTCCCTGCGGTAGAGATTCTTCGAGTGCTGAATTTCGGCTCTCAGATTGTCCATTCTCTCCTGCCTCTTCTCCAGATAATAGGCATAATTGCCGCGGTAGGTGTAGATGGTGCGGTCGTCGAGTTCCAGAATCGTATTGCACACCTTGTCCAGGAAGAATCGGTCGTGCGTAACCATGAAGATGGTCTTGTTGCCGCGGTTCAGATAACCTTCCAGCCACTCTATCATCTCCAGGTCCAGGTGGTTGGTCGGCTCGTCCAGCATCAGGAAGTCGGGTTCCGTTATCAGCACATTCGCCAGCGCTACTCGCTTCTGCTGTCCGCCGCTGAGCTGTCCCATCGGCTGTTCCAGATTGGTAATGTGCAGCTGGGTGAGAATCTGTTTCGCCTTCAGCACCTTCTCCGGATCATCCTCATGATTGAAGCACGCCTGCAGCACACTTTCCTCCGGATCAAACTGCGGCGACTGCTCCAGATAGCCCACCTTCAAGTCGCGTCGGTAGATGATGTCTCCGCTCTCGTGGCCCTCTTTATCCATCAGCACCGACATGAGCGTAGACTTTCCCGTGCCGTTTCTCGCCACGAGTCCCACTTTCTGTCCTTCAGCGATAGAGAAGGAAATATTATCAAAAAGAACCTGTGCACCAAAGCGTTTGGTGAGGTTTTGAACGTCTAAATAGGGTATTTGACTAGCCATTTTTATTTTTTTTGTGCAAAGATAGGCAAAATATTTGGCAGAAACAAATTTTTTAATTATCTTTGCACACGAATTTATCAATCAATACCGTGTTTCCATTCAGAAACGCGACATTTCAGAAAGAAAATCATTAATATACAATATATAATATATGTATAGCAAAGAAGAATTACAAGCAAAGAGTGTCGTTCAGTTGAAGGACATTGCCAAGGAACTTGGAGCCAAGGTAAAGAAGAGCGATAACAAGGGAACTATCGTCTACGCCATTCTCGACGCCCAGGCAGAACAGCCAGCTCCTGAAGCAGCCCCTAAGCGTAAGCGCACCCGCATTGCAACCAAGAAAGAAGACCGTGTTTATTCCGTACACGGCAATGAAGGAGAGAATTTCGACGTGCAGAAGAACCAGGTATTGGGTCCTAACGGCGGCGAGACTGCTCCTCAGGCTATGAGCGAAACTGCCCCATCCCCAGCGGTTGAGGAAGAAATCCGGTTCAGCCCGGCAGAGCAGAGTTTACAATCATCTGCCCAGAAGCAGACTCTAAACCAATCAGGCGAAGACATCGAGGCTCAGGTACTTGCCAACTTCCCGAAACACCGCGGCAGAAGAAGCAAGGCTGAACTCGAAGCTATTGCAGAAGCCAGAGCAGCTGCCATCAGAAAGCATCAGGCGGTAAAAGCCGAGCTAGAAGCGCAGATGGCGAAAGATGCACAGGAGACGGCTAACCAGCAGGCTGCTACTGAGGCAGAACAGCCGGAAGAGGCAACAGCCGATAACCAGCAGACTACTCCTGAGCAGGCAGCAGCTCCTGAGCAGGCAGCCGTTCCTGAAGAGCAGTTCTCTGCCGGAAACGCTGAGAGCGCTAACATCAGCGGCGATTTGCAGGCGATGCTCCAGGCTAAGATGAATGCACAGAACGCAGCAGCAGCTCCAGCTCCGGCAGCAGCTCCGGCTCCAGCTGAGGAGGCAAAGGAAGAAGCTACTGAAAAAACTGCAACCGATAAGAAACAGGAGTCAGCTCCTATCCACTATACTGAAGGTATGAAGGTAGAACTTGATGCAGACGGAACCTGGAAGGGTGATCCGGGCGATGGAACCGATTTCATCCCGGTAGTCGACATTCCTATCGAAGACCAGGCTGCCATTCCTACTGTCGACATCTTCGACCGTCCTACCACTCCACAGACTTCTCACCAGCACACACCTGCTGCTGCCCCTGCAGCTAAGAACAAGCAGGAAGCACCAGCCTACGATTTCAGCAATCTCGTGAAATCCAACGGTGTGCTCGAAGTGATTTCAGAGGGCTACGGATTCCTGCGCAGCAGCGATTACAATTACCTTTCTTCACCGGACGATGTTTATGTAGCATCCAGCTTCGTCAAGAAGTTCGGTCTGAAGACAGGTGATGTCATCGAGTGCAAGGTGCGTCCGCCTCACGAGGGCGAGAAATACTTCCCGCTCACCAGCATCATCAAGATCAATGGCCGTGACCCGTCAGAGGTTCGTGACCGTGTTCCTTTCGAGCACCTCACCCCACTCTTCCCTGATGAGAAGTTCAATCTCTGTGGCGACCGCCGCACCACCAATCTCAGCACCCGCATCGTAGACCTCTTCTCGCCAATCGGTAAGGGTCAGCGTGCGCTCATCGTGGCTCAGCCTAAGACCGGTAAGACCATCCTCATGAAGGATATTGCCAACGCCATCGCAGCCAACCATCCTGAGGCTTACCTCATGATGCTGCTCATCGACGAGCGTCCTGAGGAGGTTACCGACATGGCACGCACCGTGAATGCAGAGGTTATCGCCTCTACCTTCGACGAGCCAGCAGAGCGCCATGTCAAGATTGCCGGAATCGTGCTCGAGAAGGCTAAGAGAATGGTAGAATGCGGACACGATGTTGTCATCTTCCTCGATTCTATCACCCGTCTCGCCCGTGCCTACAACACCACAGCTCCTGCATCTGGTAAGGTGCTCACCGGTGGTGTAGATGCAAACGCCCTCCAGAAACCTAAGCGTTTCTTCGGTGCTGCGCGTAACATCGAAGGCGGCGGTTCGCTCACCATCATCGCTACTGCCCTCATCGATACAGGTAGTAAGATGGATGAAGTCATCTTCGAGGAGTTCAAGGGAACCGGTAACATGGAGTTGCAGCTCGACCGCTCACTCAGCAACAAGCGCATCTTCCCTGCTGTCAACCTCATTTCTTCGTCTACCCGTCGCGACGATCTCCTGCAGGACAAGACAACGCTCGACCGCATGTGGATTCTGCGCAAGTATCTGTCAGATATGAACGCTATCGAGGCGATGAGCACCATCCACAAGAATATGCAGCATACTCGCAACAACGACGAGTTCCTGCTCTCTATGAATTCATAACCCCTCATCCGGGTTTAACCATATCTGAATATCCGGCAAAAGGCTCCGTTCATCGGCAGTCTTTACTAGATATAAAAGAAGAGAGATTTGAAAGAGAAGGGCAAGTTCCATTTTCGGGATTTGCCCTTCGTGTTTTTTACTGTTTAAAATCATTAAAAAAATAGCACGTTTCATTTTTTATTCGTATCTTTGCTAATCTTAAACACAGAGGGGCGCAAAGCCCTAATATAAATAATGTATAACTTAAAATCAAAAGAACCATGAGCAAATATTTTGCAGAATCAGAATTGATTATCAATGAAGACGGAAGCTGCTTCCACCTTCATCTTCGCCCGGAACAGGTGGCTGATAAAGTAATCCTCGTTGGCGACCCAGGTCGCGTAGCCCTCGTAGCCTCTCATTTCGATGAGAAGGAGTGCGAAGTTTCAAGCCGAGAATTCCACGCCATCACCGGCACATACAAAGGCAAGCGAATCACCGTGCAGAGCACCGGAATAGGATGCGATAATATCGACATCGTGGTCAACGAGCTCGATGCGCTGAAGAACATCGATTTCAAAACCCGCACCGAGAAACCCGAGCAGACCACGCTCACCCTCGTGCGCATCGGAACCTGCGGCGGCCTGCAGCTCAACTGCCCAGCCGGAACCTTCGTAGCCTCGCAGAAGAGCATCGGTTTCGACGGACTCATCAACTTCTATGCCCGCCGCAACGAAATCTGCGACCTCGAAACTGAGGCAGAATTCAAGCGCCAGGTAAAATGGAACGACCAGATAGGCAATCCATACTGCGTAAACAACGACCCGGAGTTGCTGGAGCAGATTGCCGGCGATGATATGGTACGTGGAATCACCATAGCCTGTGGCGGTTTCTATGGTCCTCAGGGCCGCGAACTCCGCGCCCCACTTGCCGACCCGGAACTTAATCAGAAGATTGAAGCATTCGAGTATAACGGACTGCGCGTCAACAACTTCGAGATGGAGAGTTCAGCCCTCGCCGGTCTTTCCCTTCTCCTCGGTCATAAGGCATTAACCTGCTGCATGGTCATCGCCAACCGCCGTGCCCTCAGTGCCAACACCGGCTACAAGAGCCACATCGACAACCTCATCAAGGTTGTATTAGATAGAATTTAAACAATAAAAAAAATGAATCAAGAAGAATGTATCTGCGCCCTGGCAACCCCAACTGGCGGTGCTATCGGAATCATCCGGCTCAGTGGCTCCAACGCCATTACCCTCACCGACAAAATCTTCCAGTCTGCCAACGGCAAATCCCTGGAAGAAGCCAAACCCTACACCCTGCATTATGGCGAAATAAAGGATAAGGACGGCAACACCATCGATGATGTACTGGTGAGCGTGTTCCATGCCCCCCACAGTTATACAGGCGAGAATTCCACCGAGATTTCCTGTCACGGCAGCCGGTACATTCTTCAGCAGGTTCTCCATCGCTTTACCGAGGTAGGATGTCGCCAGGCAGAACCGGGCGAATACACCCGTCGTGCCTATCTCAACGGCAAGATGGACCTCTCCCAGGCAGAAGCCGTAGCCGACCTCATCGCCTCTACCAACAAGGCAACCCACAAGATGGCGCTCAGCCAACTGAAGGGTCATTTCAGCAACGAGCTCTCCCTGCTGCGCGAAAAATTATTAAAGATGACTTCGCTCCTGGAACTGGAACTCGACTTCAGCGACCACGAAGAACTGGAGTTTGCCGACCGCAGCGATCTCCAGGCACTTGCCGAAGAAATCAACCATAAGATTACCACCCTCGCCCATTCCTTCGAAACCGGCAACGCCCTGAAGCAGGGAGTAGCCGTAGCCATCGTAGGCAAGACGAATGTGGGCAAGAGCACCCTCCTCAACCGTCTGCTCCACGAGGAAAAAGCCATCGTGAGCGACATTCACGGAACCACCCGAGATGTAATCGAAGACACCACCCTCATCAACGGAATCACCTTCCGCTTCATAGATACGGCAGGAATCCGCAAGACGGATGATGTGGTAGAGAACATCGGAATAGAGCGAACCTTCCAGAAGATGGAAGAGGCGAAGATAGTAATCTGGCTATTGGATGAACAGCCGTCAGCCTCAGAAATCGAGGAGATGAAGCAGAAGAACCAGGGCAAGAAGCTGCTGGTGGTATTTAATAAGATGGATAAGCTGGAGAATGATAAACCTGCGTTCGATAAGTTCACCCATTCCTGCGGTTCAGATTCCTGCGAAGCAAAATCCTTCGGTTCAGATTCCTGCGAAGCAGAATTCCCACTCTTCATCAGTGCCCGCACAGGCGAGAACGTTTCATCCCTGGAGCAGGCATTAGTAAAAGCCGCAGATATTCCTGAGATTACGGAGAACGATGTCATCATAACGAGTGCCCGCCACTACGATGCACTTCTCCGTGCCCACTCATCCCTCTCCCGAGTATTGGAGTCGATGGAAATGGGTATGAGCGGCGACATCATAGCCGAAGACCTCAAGATGGTATTGGAAGAATTGGGCGAAATCACTGGCGGACAGATTAGTAGCCAGGAAACGTTAAACAATATCTTCAAGCACTTTTGCATCGGGAAATAAGTCGTGATAAACAACGATTAATATCGACAACAAATGATAGTTAAGGTGCTCAAAATGAGCACCTTTCTTTTTAGCCTTACTATTGGTTATAATCAATGGTAAGGCTTTTTTAGCACCTTTTTGTACCGCTCTTGTACCTCCACTTTTCAAAAGTAATAATTTGAGACTCCATTTTTGGCAAATGAGTGCAAGATTGCCGAGAGTTTTGGACAATGATGGACGATGATATAAGACTATTGAAAATAAACGGAGTAATGACAGACGACTTTTTCTACAATAAATTAAGTAAAAAAGTATAAAAAGCGTACAAATGACAGCAAGCAAAGAAAGAATTCTAAAAATTTGCGAGTATTGTGGGAAGAGCTTCTATGCATCAAAATCTACAACTCGTTATTGCTCCAAGCAATGCAACAGTTATGCCTATAAGGCAGCAAGACGTGAGGAGAAAGTAAAGATGGCTGAGACAATGAGCCACCGAAAAGCTTCCGAGAAATCCATGTCTGAAATCCTCGTGAAAGAATACCTCACTATTCAAGAGGTCGCTATACTTTTGGGACTAAGCAGACAGACCATATATAATATGGTGTATAGTGGTAAGTTGCGAGCATCCAAGATTACTTCTCGTTTATCTTTAATCAGAAAGCGAGATATAGATTATCTTGTTGATAGTTTGCCATACACCACAAATAAAAGTGCTTCAAAAGAAGCAGTTCATGCAAACCGAGAGCTACCTGTTCCAGAATATTACTCTGCCAAGGAAATTGCAGAAGTCCACAACACTTACGAGACCGCCATCTATGAGATAATCAAGAAAGTCAAGATTTCAAGAATATCCATACAAGGAAGAGTATATTGGAACAAGAAAGAGGTGGATGATTATTTTGCACACCTGTCTCCAGATCCAACCATCAGTGAATGGATGACTGTTATGGACATTCAACAGAAATATTGTATGACGAAAACAGCCGTATATAGTTTCGTTAGTCACAATGCTATTCCAAGAAAAATGGAAGGTAACAATGTTCTGTATTCCAAGCGTCATGTACAATTGGCAAAAGGTGAATCCGTAGAAGACCAGCTTTATTATACAATACCGGAGGCCATGAAGTTGTATGGTTTAAGTCAGGACCAGATTTATAAGCGTATCAAGAAATACGCTATTGAAAAGGTGAAGATTGGCAAGTATATCAAGATTTCCAAGCGAGATTTAGAGAAAGCTATCGGCAAGCCTAAGGTTATTTAGCGGTTATCAAAAGGTTAAGTTGTACCCCATTACATAACTCTGTTATTTTGCAATCGATTTCAAATATCTCTTAATACGGGATCATATATGAAACATAAGTATCACATTATAAAAAGTAAACATCATGGTAAATACATGTACAAGAGTTTCTCTTCGCCAAAGAGCGATTAAAAACGACCGTATTTCTCTTTATTTGGATTTCTATCCACCAGTACGCAACCCTGAGACTATGCAAATGAGTCGCAGGGAATATTTAGGTATCTATATCTATGCTCATCCAAAGAATGAGATGGAACGTGAGTTTAATACAGATATGCTCAACAAAGCAGAGGCCATCCGTTGTATCAGAACCCAATCACTCATCAATGAAGAATTTGGTTTTTTGGACAAAACACGACAGAAAGCTGATTTCTTGGCATACTTTGAGAAGATGACCCATAAGAAAGATGACAAGTGGACATGTGTCTACAAGCATTTCTTCAAATTTGTTCAAGGTCATTGTACATTTGGGGATGTGACAGTGGAACTTTGCAAAAAGTTCAGAGAGTATCTTCTGAATGCAAATCAGTTGAATCGAACAAAACAAAAGGTATCTCTCAACTCTGCAGCAGGTTACTACTCTACTTTCCGTGGTCTCTTAAAAATCGCCTATCGTGACAAGTGGCTGCGTGAGAACATCAATGACTATCTGGACAAGATTGAGCCACAAGATGTAAAGAAGGAGTTTCTTACCCTCGATGAAGTAAAGCAGTTGGCAGCTACTCCTTGCGATATACCTGTACTGAAGTCTGCCTCCCTCTTCGCTTGCCTCACAGGATTGCGAATCAGCGACATCTTAAAATTGCGTTGGGAAGATTTCGAGATAGCTCCCGACCAAGGCTATTGCTTGCGTATTCGTACCCAGAAGACTCAGACCGAGGCAACCTTGCCTATCAGCAACGAGGCATACGAACTATGTGGTGAACCAAGCACGGGTATCGTGTTCAAGGGATTGAAGCGCAGCATGATTAACCATCCCCTTAAAGCATGGTTGAAGAAGGCAGGAATCACCAAGCCATTTTCATTCCATTGCTTCCGGCACTCGTATGCAACAATCCAAATCGCCTTAGGCACAGACATTTACACGGTTTCGAAGATGCTTACCCATAAGAATGTAAGCACAACACAGATATATGCCGACCTCGTGAACGCAAAGAAAAGAGAGACAGCAAATAAGATTTCTCTTAAATAAATCCATTGCATTCATTTCATGGTGCCCGATATTGAAAAAATGTTCAATATCGGGCTTTTTAGTTAAAGGCTCCTAAAAGTTTTACGTGAGTCACGCGTGACTCACGTGTCAGTTTCTGCAGTTTTTCCTATTTTTGCGCCACAAATGATTAATAATACGCAATATGAAACAGTTTAAAAAAGAATTTTTGACACAGCATTTATTGGTTTTGTGTGCAATGTCTATCATTGGTGCACTTGTTCGCAACGAAGCTATACAATATGGTGTAGACACCTTTAGCTGCAACTTGACGTTCGTTATCTCAACCACCATACTGATGGTTGTTTATCTCCATGCATTAGATAGTATCGTACGATTGCTTGCCCCATGGTTTAAGCATATCCTTTGTAATACAGTAAACAATACAGAAAGAAAGCGTCTGTCTTCTATTGTCATCAATGAAACAAATACATATGACGAGGGGGAAGAGCTAAACCTGGAAGATGTAACTTTCGTCTATGCAGATGAAGCCTCTTCTTGTATTACAAGCTATGAACAGTTGAGACAGGAAGCATTGGAAGACAAAGCCAAAAAGGATAAGGTCTTGTTAAACTCAGCTATCGATTATACCAGAAGAACTTTTGCTGCCTACATGAGGGAGGAGCATTTGAACCAACTTTGTGACAACATCGCTATTTTCCAGTGTTGTGCCTCTACACACATGAGACATCATTCATTGATTGTTGATAAGGCTATTCGTACTATTGACTTAATGCATTATGCTTGGAATATAGGAAACCTTTTCAAGAAGAAAGGCATTGATACAGCAACCTTTATAAAACAAGTTTTTGCTGATGCGCTGGTTGATGTGGAAATATCCACTATTATAAGGAAGTTAAGAATGGAAGGTACCTGCATCATAGAATTACTACCAAGCTTAGAGGTTCAAGGCGGAATCAAGACACATTATTGTTGCTGATAAGCATTGAGCGGTTATTCAGAGGTTATATCTCAGTGATATTTATCTCCATTACATAACTCATTTACTTTGTACCCGAATAATAAAAAATGAACAGATATGATAAATGAAAGTATCACCTTTGATAAGTTACCACAAGCGGTATCTTATTTAACAGAACAAGTTATCGAGTTGAAGCAAATGGTATCAGCACTTCAACCTACATCATCAGCAAATAACCATATATTGGTTGAGATTGATGAAGCTGCTATTATTATAATGAAGTCGAAGCCAACCATTTATCGATTGGTTAACCAAGGCATTCTGCCATCCTATAAAAAAGGTAAGAAGCTATACTTCTATAAGGATGAGCTGCTTGCATGGATTGAGAATGGTCGAAAAGCTACCAAGGAGCAGAACCATTCTGAAATGCTAAAAGCCATGCAAGGAGGAATGAAGCGCAAACCCAAGTCAATGTATAATTTATAACTCTATGCCAAATGACAGCTTTAAATAACAATAAGGAAACTTCCATCAATTCAATGATTATCATGGATAAGGCTATTGATATGAGTACTCGCCTATCAGGTAGCCAGTTTCCCGTAAGCATCTTTCCTGCCAAGATTCAGAGAATCATCAAGGAGGTACACGAATGCCACAGTTTTCCTACCGACTATATATCAGCAGCCATACTCACTGCATTGGCTGTTGGTATCGGCAACACGCACTTGGCACAGATGAAACAAGGTTGGCTTGAAAGTCCTATCTTATACATGGCTCTTATCGGAAGACCAGGAGCCAACAAGAGCCACCCACTTAGCTTCGCTATGAAGCCATTCCTCGATTACGACTATGAGCAAAACAAGTTGTTCGAGGAGCAATACAGTAAGTTTGAGGAAATGATGTGCATGTCTCGCAAGGAACGCATTGAAAATGGAGAGGATGGATTTCCGCAAGAACCTGTACGCAAACGTTTCTTGGTCTCTGATGTCACACCAGAAGGCTTGAGCTATATTCATGCGCAGAACAAGAGGGGGTTATGCCTATGGACAGACGAGTTGTCTGCATGGTTCAAGAACTTCAACCGCTATAACAATGGTTCAGAGGAACAGTTCTGGCTATCAGTCTTTAGCGCCAAGACAACCATATCAGACAGAAGAAGTTCCAAGAGTTCCATTTTCATTAAACGCCCCTATATCTCAGTAATCGGAACCATCCAAAAGAAGATACTTAGTGAGTTGGCGAAAGGCGAACGCTCCAGCAACGGCTTCATCGATCGCATTTTGTTCGTCATGCCTAACCTTCAGCAGAAAGCGAGATGGAATGATCGAGAGTTGCCCGATAATATAGAGCGAGATTGGCAAACCATCATTCAACACCTTATTGATATGGAGTGTCAAATAAATGAGCAACAGGAAATCGAGCCTCATGTTTTATCATTCACAGAAGAAGCTAAGGCAAGGCTCTATGAATGGCAGCATCACTTCTCCGAGCAATGCGACAATGAAACAAATGATACCATTGTCAGCATCTATTGCAAGTTGGAGATATACATCATCCGTTTCTGTCTGATTATTCAATTGGCACGATGGACGTGTGGAGAATGTGATAAGGAAGCCATCGATCTGCTGAGTGTAGAGCGAGCCATCCGATTGACAGAGTATTTCAAGAACTCTGCCATATCAGTACAAAATATCCTCAACGAGAATATGCTCACCACTCAACAACAAGCAATCGTCAACCATCTTCCTGCAACATTCACCACGGCGCAAGCTCATGATGTCGCCAAAGAGAACGACATGAAGTCAAGGACATTGGAAAGATTTCTGAATGATAACATCGGAGTCCTATTTCGCAAAGAGAAGCATGGAGAATATTCAAAGATTAACTCGTGACGGTTTTGTCGTTTTTGTCGCTTTTGACGGTTTTAATACCAAAAGCGACAAAAACGACAGAACCGCCACATAAAAAAGAAATGAAATGAGTACACATAGATTCATATTAGAGCCATACAAAGGCATCGCTACCCGACATACATGTCCAGAATGTCATAAGAAACGTAGCTTTGCCCGATACATTGACACAGAAGGGAAGATTGAGTTTCCTCCTTACGTGGGTCGCTGCAACCATGAGCAAAGTTGTGGTTATCACTTCACTCCCAAGGATTTTTTTGAGAAGAATCCCGAAAAGAATGAGACATTCACAAAGGATGATACAATTTCATATAAGAAGAGAGAAATGCCGAAGCCATTACCCACTTCTTATATAGACGAGAACATCATGCGAAGTTCTCAGAAATGTTATGAGGCGAACAACCTTTTCTTGTTTCTATCTTCTCTATTCGGTGAAACTGCTACTCTTTCTTTGATGGAGAAATATCATGTCGGAACTTCCAAACACTGGACTGGTGCCACGGTATTTTGGCAAGTTGACAATCAAGGTAAGGTGAGAACTGGTAAGGTAATGCTCTATTATCCCGAGACAGGTAAGCGAGTAAAAGAACCATACAACCATATTTCATGGGTACACTCGCTTGTCCCCCACAAGGATTTCAATCTCTGTCAATGCTTCTTTGGCGAACATCTTATCAATAAAGACAAGACCAGGCCTATAGCATTGGTTGAAAGTGAGAAGACAGCCTTGATAGCCTCCTACTATCTTCCTCAATTCTTATGGATAGCAAGTGGTGGTAAGAATGGTTGCTTTAACACGAAGTCGCTATCTGTTCTGAAAAACAGAGATGTGATCTTATTCCCTGATTTGGGAGCGACAACAGTTTGGCAAGACAAGCTGCCAATGATGCAAGTTCTCGGCATCCGTGCAACGCTTTTCGACTTTTTAGAGCATCAAGCCTGCGAAGAAGATAAAGCTAAAGGCTTGGACATTGCTGATTATTTGCTCAAAATCAAGCCTGCAGAAGCAAAACTTCAAGCCCTCATCAAACAGAATCCTGCCATTCGGAAGTTGATAGATGTCTTCAAACTCGAAATTGTTGACGAGCCTCAACCACGTTTCCGCTCTCCTAAAAGGCAACGTGGTTTCAGACTCTGAGATGATTTGAAAAATCGAGGTATCTGACGATAGCAAGTTATGTTTTGAGTTACTTAAAACCTTTCGAGTTACTCTCGAAAGCACTTGCCTATCGGGGGATACCTCTCCAAAGTCGAGTATCTGAACCAACCTATCGGTAAGCATAGAATTACATATTTGATGATTGAATGACTTACTGACGTACTGTCGTATAGATTTATTGACTTGATGTCGTATAGTAATTAATGTATGCATGTCATATGATAAAACGTTTTAATGTTTTACATGAAACAGCATTATTGATTTTATCAAAATTGCAGCAGAAAACTGTTTTAAATTAATATTTAACAAAAAATCATAATATGATTTCATGGCTATATATGACACAATGTCAGATAAACATCAGAAAAATATAATTTATTCTTCATAAGTATACTCTATAAAGAACACCAACAAATGGCACAAATATTGTTTATGATTGTTAGATGATACATAATAATCACAAATTTAAAGATAAACAATTATGGATTTCTCTATACTATTAAATAAAAAGATTTATGCCATACTGATTGGAGACCAGAATGTCTTTGATGAGTATTCTCTTCCATATTTGTCTGGACCAGACCTTTGCACCTTATGTTCTCAGTTCGGTCTACCACGAACATATAGATGGCAAAGTGGCAATGTAAGCCGCTGGATGTATATGCAGGATTTAATGGAATTCTTAAACAAACAGAATAAAATTTCCGATTTGTTGAGTTTTCTCTTTCAGCGTTCAAGATTTACTAATCTTAATTCCATTGGAAATATACATAAGATAAATGAAGTTTACTCAAATATCGTATCTGGTGCCTTATCTTCTATTAACTCTCATTTACTGATTGCTGGTAAAGAAATCAGACTATTGAATAAACATTTTATCATTGCCAATATTGGCGAAGAAGTTGCATTCGAAGCCCCTAAAGTTAGAGTTGTAACAAGTCAATATATCCGAGAATTGCCTGAACGCATAAAAGACGATATCGCTAATCATGACTATGACAGCGTAATAACCAAGTCAAGAACACTTTTAGAGGAGGTTTTGATATACATTATTGAAAAAATAACAAAAGAACGATATAAAAGTAATGGTGACTTGGTGAAAATATACCAAGAAGCAACAGACCTTCTCAATATGCGGCAAAAGAAAGAATGGGATAAGCGTGTCAATGAATTATTAGGAGGTTTACATAAAATGGTTGGTGCCATCTCCAGCATGAGGAACATTAATAGTGATGCTCATGGAGCTGGCTCTGCTAGAATAGAAATAAAAGAACGTGAAGCTATTTTAGTGGCCCATTCTTCTATGATAATGGCAGAATATTGGCTATCAGTATTAGAAAATAAACATTAGTTTCATAAAAAATGACAGAAGAGAATTACAAAACTGGGGAAATTACAAATCCTGCTTACCAAAGGATGCTAAGGCCATCATGTATAAACGACAGAATAAGCTATTTGGAACTTATGGTAAAGTTCTACTTTTCAGCAATTGTAAAAATTGGCACTCATGTTTTTAAAGACAAGTTTCGTGCAGAAATAAGCACTTCTATCCAAATGATGTTTACTAAGGCTAAAATGTTTCTTAAACTTCTTGAAGGTTCATCACATACTGATGGAACTTACAGTCTCCATCATTTGATAGACCATACTGTATTATTTACAATCGTTAGAACGGCATACGAGCAACTTTGTGCTTTTGAAGTTATTTATGTTTTGCCCGATACTGAAGAGAAAAGAATAATCTTACAAAATGCTTATATTGCATCAGGATTAAAAAATAGACAAAAGTTGTTTACAAAAGAAGCTTTAAATAGAAACAGGGACTTATTAGAGTCTGAACAAGTTATTATCGATGATTGCAAGAAACAAATACATGAGACCAACCTTTATAAATCACTAAAAGAGAAAGAACAAAGATTACTAGACGATGAGGTTTTTAACAAAGGAAATTTCCAATTATACTTTGATGAGCATGGAAAACTTTTTCCGCATTTAGGTTGGGATCAAATACGTAACTATTGCAATTTAAGTACTGATTATCTTAAGGGCTTATATAAATATGCATGCAATATGGCTCATCCTTCTTACTTAGGTTTAATACAATATAGAGATGCTTATAAAGATGGTTCTATAATTGGGTTAGAAGAAACAGCTATTATGCAAATGAATTCTGTTTTGAGTGTTTTCATTATGGATTTTATGGAGCGTTTTCCACCTGTAAAAGTATTATACAACAATTTAGATATTGAATCCCAATTCATGATAAGTATGTACAATCATGCTTTTAGAGAAAAAAGCAAAAAAAGTAGTGTAATTTAAACTGTGTCAAGGTTTGCATCCCCATATTTTACGAGAGTGTAAACTAAACCGTGTCAAGTTACAATAAAAGTAATTGATACTGTTTTGTTTATACTCTCCGTCCTAACGTTTATATAATTATTACCATTTGTACAACAATCATTCCCCTATATCAACTAATATAATTCTAAAAGCTTTATTTACATTCTATCGGATCCTTGGGTTGGAACATAATTAGCAATTCTATCAAATCACAATCCACATCTTTATTTGCATACTTTTCAATCTTACTCTTTTTTATTACATAATCTGCATACAATGCATATTCTCTTGGTATTTTATTATTGTTAAGTTTGATGCCAGACCCCATTACCTTTGCAAAATAAGCACCAATATAATAAATCTCGTTTATTCCATATATTGCATTTTTGATACATAGTTCCCGAAAATGGAAATAGTCAACAATCTGCTCTGGCTGAAACAAGTAAAAGATAGAATCTAAATCATACAGCGACATAGCTATTATTGGTGAAATTTGCTGATAGGTTTTCAAATAGCTGAGAGTTGATATTCCTGGAAAAGCTTCAAGCGTAATGCAAACATTATATAAAGTTAAGGATTTCACATAATCTAAGCCATGTTTTCTTAAAGAATAATACTCAGTAGAATTTAACATACATTCTACACATTTCAATCCTTGTTCATGGGCATCAATTATGGCTTTTTCTGTATCATTCTCAATAGATGCAGCATCGCCTTGTTTTGATAATTCCGTTAATCTTTTACTCTTTACTTGAAAAACAATCCCTGCATTCTTATAAGAGAAAAACACATCAATATCTGTAATCATATTGGAAGACTTCGTCTTTGTTATAGGTATATGAGCATAAACATTCTTTAGAAATCTACGTTGTACAATTTCTAAGACCAGTTTTTCTGCAATATCTCCACGAATACTTCCTAATTTCTTACCAAAGCTAAGAGAATCTTGTAACCAATAAAAAGGCGTTTCATTCATCGCAACAGATATAGCACTCTCATTTACACAAAAATACCCCCTATTATTTGGCAATTCAATAATAGGATATTGAATATAACTATTAAAATCTGTAATTTTACGAATTCTCTTTGCAATTTGACCTTCCAATCCAAAAGAAAGAGCCTTAATAACAGATTGTTCTTCAGGACTAAATTTCTTCTTAATAATATTGGGCTTAATTGTAAAAGCATTCATGGGTGAAATATACTCATGGCGTTTCCATTTTTCTGATCTACGCCTTTTAATTTGTTTCTCTATACAGCACTTCAACTTTGTTAATGTACTGGTTAATACATTTATATCAAAATGGTATTCATTTTTCAGAACATTATATAAGAGTGGCATATTATACTTTTTTCTGGCGAAATCAACATATTGCCAGTCATAAGCCAAATCTCCTTCATAGAAGAACACCTCAACAAATTGATTAGATAAATCATTCTTTTGGAGATACAAAGAATGTAAATCATCCATCAATTTATATACTTCTCTTGTAAAATCATCATCAAGTGTTATGTCCCATGTTTTATCAAGCACTACATTCTGAATCCATAAACCTGCTAAGAAATTTAACTCAGAAGACAACATTCTATCTTTATTTGCATCCTGTCCATGCTTTAGCTGAGACTCAATTCCTATGGTTTCAAAAAACGCTATATATCCTAGTACTCGACCAAATGAGAAATAAGAACTAAGTTCATTTAATCTATCATAAATTTCTGTTTCACTCATGAGCTCCATTTATATTATGTAGAAGGTGTACTTATGCAAAGCACACCTTCTTGTTTGATTCTGTTAATTTGATTAACCCTTCTATAGTTGTATCCGTGAAAGCTCGCCAAATATCCAGATGGACAGGCTGGTAATCACTGAAAAGTTGACCTACATATTGTATCTCAAACACGAGTCGGAAATCATCATCCGCACATTCTGGATGAACTTCTTTCTTTGTACCAACCCGAGCTATTTTTATAATATACAAATCTCTTACTCCCTTTCTCTTAAAATAAGGCATAAAGTAATATAGCTTATTCAATGCCACAGTTGAGGGAAATTTCTTACCTGTATAGTATATTTTAGCAGAGCGATCCAAATACTGCTCCATGTTGTCAGTCTTGACCAAACTTATAAGCACGTTTTTGTTTGAATCAAACGTATCAAAACCCATAGACAACTGCGGTATCGATGAAGTAGCAGAGCGAGTATTGTCTACAATGCAGTTCGGGTATTCAACCTTAACTTCATTTAAATCTAATACATGTACTGCCATTACTTTTTGCAAAGCTCTTACCACATACCACATCAATACTGGAGGAACAGCATTTCCAATAGCCTTGTATTGGCGAACCTGTGAAACAGAATCAAGCCTAAAAGAGTCAGGAAACGATTGGATACGAGCTGCCTCTCTTGTAGAAAATCGTCTGTACCGCCCATCCACCATGAATACAGGATCGGTGCTGTTCAAGCTAACCTTAGCCAAATGAGCACTTACTGTATTACATGGCTCATTTAGATTCATAGCTCGTCCCTTGTTCATTTTCTCTCTAACAGCCATCATTCCTGCAACAGCCTTCTCACTGAAGAAGAGTTTCTCGTCCTTGTTGGCATCTTCCATTATAACATCACCAAGAACTTTTCGTTCAGACGCATAGACTTTCTGAGGATATTTGAATTTAACAAAATCCTCTTCATTATGAAATCCAACAATTATAACACGTTCTCTCTTTTGTGGCACTCCATACTCAGAAGCGTTAAGCAATTTGTGAACAACCTTATAGCCAGCATTCTCAAACTCCTTAATTATCATTGGGAAAGCCTTACCATTATTTGCAGAAAGGATTCCCTTTACATTTTCTGCTATGAAAAATCTTGGTTGCCGGGCTTTCAAGATTTTTACCATCTCAAAGAACAGCATACCTCTTTCGTCTTTATAGCCCAAACGCGGAGGATTCTGTGCAGAAATAGAGAAAGATTGGCATGGGAACCCACCTATTAACATATCAAACTGAGGCATTTCATCAATGTTGATTTCTCTAACATCCTTGACAATGCACTTGTGGCTAAAGTTCTCATTGTAAATTTTGGTGCAGTACTCATCATTGTCTACCGAATAGACAATATCGAAGGGGTTCTCTGCATACTCTTTTCCAAGAAACGAGAAACCGCCGACAACACCCAAATCCATTCCGCCACACCCACAAAAAAGTGATGCTACTTTTATTCTTTCCATGTCAACAATTCTGTTGGTTTGAATATTTCTGAAGAGAACGATATCTCCATTCCGTTGCGAGATTCAGCTTCTATCTTATCTGATTTGTATAATGCCACAGGATTTCGTAAAACGAAGAGTGTTCTATCTTGTTCACTAAGCATAAGGCGATATACGCAATAATGCTCTTTTATAGTACCTGCTACATTCCACTCGTTTGAAGACATATGGAATCCATACATCTGAATCTTTTTCTTACTGATAGTGGTTTTAACTTCTATATAGCGATGATTTTCCGTGCCATCTGCTTCATAGCTGTCAATATCGAAACCTGGGTGGTAAGCAGGGCTGTCTACAATTTGTACGAGACGGACGAACTTCTCATATCCATTTATCTTTAAGCGCATTTTCTCATGACCACAAATTATAGCCTCTCCTAAGTTTCCGATATCTTTTGTTGTTCTATCATTAGAAGAAACAACTTCCTTGATCCGATCCTCGAAAACGACATCTATTTCTCCTGCACGTTCAATAATAGAACGAATGTCAGTCTTGAACAACTCAGGATTCATTGAATCGTTTACATAATCGAACCAATAAGGCTCCAATCTTGTCAACTCTATAGTCGCGATATCTTTCTTCCCATAGAACTTATCGTATCCGTCAAACCAACTTTTATCTTCAGCAAAAGTCTTTAAAATAGAGAACTCGTTGCTCTTTAAGGTGAAATATCCGTGATTCTTTGACAGAAGATTGGCAATTTCCATATAATCTAATATGTCGCCAGCGTATCTTGTCATATCGCCTTTAGTTCGTGCTTCACCACGCAATGATTGACATCTTAGATCATCTGGATTATAATATCTTACCTTGTTTTTCCGATTAGCCAATATTGTTTCTGCAATTTCTTTAGGAGAAAATTGACCACTTGTTACACGAATGTCATTGAAAATACAATATGTTGCTTCTTCGGCAGAGATAGACATCTCTTTTTGGGCATTTCTATTGCTAAGAATTTCGTTGCCAGCCATAAGAACCTGAATAATTGTTCTTGCTGGTTTAAACTTGATGTGATGAGAAATTATGTCTCTAACATCATTTGATTTCATGTGACCACCAGGAAACTGAAAAGAGAACAGGAACAAACGCAAAAATTGTGTCAAATCCTGATTTTCATGCAGAAACTTAGCCATTTTAGATGTCTCTGTCACATCATTCTGCTTGTCTTCTGTGTAGAATCCAAACAATGCAGGGATTTCTGTTCGCCAGTTGTCAAGAGTTTTCTTTTTTGCGTCGATGTTTCCTGGGAACATCTTTATTGCATTAAAATATTTCTTGCTGTATTCTTCACATGAGCACTTTGGTATTCGGCAACACTCATTAGCCATATAGAGTAGCACATTCTCAATGTTGCCCTTAAACCGAGGTCTCACAAAGTGTATGCGATACCAATCTTTATTAGGTATCTGGTAATATGTTATTTTATTTTCTTCCATAAGTTCTTTTTTAGATGTTCAGCTATTGCTTGAGCCATTAATGGTGGAACAGCATTGCCTACTTGTTTATATTGACTTGTCTTACTACACAAAAAGATGAAATTATCTGGGAAAGACTGTATTCTCGCACTTTCTCTCACTGTAGGAACTCTATTCCATTTATAATGGAAATGGTGTCTATGCCCCGTGTCTATCGTTATACTTGGGCGCTGACTGTTTAACCGAGTCCATGCGATATGTACTTTTCTTGTCTCTTGCAAATCCTTAGGCAAATCTTTGTAATTGCCACCATCAGGAACCATTGAAATTATTCGTTTCGTTTGCTCATTATGGATGGTAATTTCATGGTTATAAACGCCTAAGCTATTGCGTCTTTCAAGTTTTTGATATTCTGATTGCGCTTCTATAGGGTAGGTTGCTCCTTCTTCCAAGCTTCCTTCAGGCAAATCAGACAACGCTTCACTTGTCGTTACTTTATGTTCTACAGCCGGTATTTCAAAATCAAATGTACCATTTAACATACCTACAAAAAACGCACGTCTGCGATTTTGTGGCACACCATAGTCAGAAGCAGTCAAAACTTTCGTTTGTACGTTATAGCCCAACGATTGAAAGTCCTCAATAATGGACGCTTTAATAATACCATCACCCATAGAAAGAATATTTGGCACGTTCTCCATAACAAAGGCCTGTGGTTTGAAATATTCCACCATTCTCACAAAGCCTTTATACAATTGGTTTCGTTCATCGTCAACGATACGTTTACCAGCTATAGAAAATCCTTGACAAGGAGGTCCTCCTATAATGACATCAACTTGCTGACCATCTAAAAGCTTTTCTACTTCTGAAGGGTCCAATGATGCCATATCTGCACATAGAATTTTGCTCTGCTTGTGGTTGAATTTATATGTTTTCAAGGCATCTTTCCATATGTCAATGCCTAACAAGACATGATAGCCAGCCTCTTCAAATCCTAAAGAGATGCCACCACACCCACAAAACAAATCCAAAACAGTATTATAATTTATCTTATTCATTAATTATTCTTTTATACCTTATTGTCAAATCGTACCAATTCTGTCAAATCAACCTCAAGCAATTCTGAAATTTTCATCAAACTTGCTAAATCTGGTTGAGAAGTATTAGTACACCATTTAGAAATGGTTGTTTGATCTTTACCAAGTTGCTCTGCTAACCATTTGTTGGTTCGTTTTTTATCTGCAAGAACAACTTTCAACTTATTTAAATCTTTATTAGCCATATTTCTTTTTTGTTTGCAAATATAGAAAAAATAATCCACAAAATCAAATTGCCTCCAAATATTTATGGAAGTTTAGCAATTAAATGAATATAAATCATTTTCGGTATATTTACCCTGAATCGAGTTCAACTTACCCTAATCCCCCATTCTGCGTATATGATTGTAGTTTATCAAAAATAGAAACGAACTTGTTGATAAATTCTACAAGTTAGACAATTCTGCCGTCCTAATAGATTCAAAATAAAATAAGAAATAAACAATTACCCAACACATTATACAGACCATGTAATTCCCAACCACGTGGTTGGCATGCTCAGTTTTCTCTCTTTATATTAGGGGCTTTTCGAGAATTATAATTTGAACCATCGAAATAATTCGGATAGTTCGACATGCGTTTCTTTCCTTCATCCTTTCCTTTATTTTTGCCCTCTTTCCTATATTCTTTCCTTCATGATTAAATGGAAATCTCTAAATGTTGAGCAATTATACTCTTTCATGTCACCTTTCGTGCCATCTTTCATGTCAAAAATGACAATAAAAGAAATAATCCAAAAGGATATTTTATCATATTTTGCACATAATATAATACCTGTTATTACATGCAAAATCCATTATTATACATTGATAATCAACACTGTACATCATCATAAGAGAAAAAGCAATTGACTTAGCTATATCCTCCCTCATCTATTAAATTCTTTCTTGCTCCCTTTCTTGCATTTTCATGAAACAGGATTTATCTAATCATACATATTGCACATAATCACACGGCTATGATTATATGCAAAATCCGTGATTATAATTTGATTATCAACAATATGCTTAAAGTGTTAGAATCGAAAGATGAGGTATTGCATCGAAGCGTCCCTACAAAGAGGCTTTCTCCACCAACATATCATGAAAAGCTTTGAAATCAAACAGAGACAACAAACTGCTCACACCTATTACAAATTCCACCAACTGAGTTTTATTATTATTTAGCATATCATTCCATCTATATTCCAAGATTATGTCGTACCTTTGCACCCGAAGATAAGCGTTCTGTAACACAAAGGACGGAAGCGGCTCGGATTCAGTGCTTTGCACTTGTTTCCAGAGATTTACAATTTGAGGCTAAAAAAAGCGGTACAACTTTACCGTTAAGGCATTGAAAACAAGCACATTGCATTTGTCACCCATTTTCTCTGCACTTGTAAAAAGGGTAGTTGTACCGTTTAAAAGATAAAAGCTTAACTATCAGCAACATCCACATGTTGCATCGGAAAATAAGTATAAATAGGGAACGCAGCGCGTTCCCTATCTGTTAGCCCCACTCCTTCTTCACATTAAAGCAGGGACAGGCTTTGTTGGCAAATTCATTATGACCATGAATCGTGGCTAATGGATATTCCTCCTTCAGCTGCTCAATTAGGGCATGAATTAAAGGGCAAAATCGGCTATTCATGGACTAAAAAACGGGTTTATGTAATCAGAAAACTCTAATTTTTCCGTTTTTCATCGCTGAAAACAGGTATTGGGAGAATGCATAAAAAGCGAGCGCTATGATTTAAAAAGTAAATATATATTCCATTCGTAACCCAACATACAGACATCACTTTACACACGAAATATACATACTAAATAGTTGTATAACAACAAATTATCAATTTCCATCGTAGTATTATTATCATGTAGTTTCTAGCTTTCCGGACTATTATTACGTCAATATTTTGTTAATTGCTAGCAAAGATAATAAAAAGTTGGCAACCAAAGAATTTTATCACGTTATTTAACGGAAAAATGCAAAATATGGGGGATAGGAAGATATTTTACCCCCTCTCCTAAGGGTGAAAAATGCCCCTCCTCAGACATAAATCTGTCTCAGACTTGACGTATTTTTGACA
>ERZ1032113.8-NODE-8-length-59771-cov-6.952090_pt1 | contig 59771 bp, 76 predicted proteins | sample MGYA00518164_ERZ1032113 | MGnify/ENA primary metagenome ERZ1032113 (study PRJEB33719, sample SAMN04261305) | wastewater metagenome | biome: rural village; feature: human; material: feces | host: Homo sapiens | place: El Salvador | collected 2014-01-14 ... | reverse complement strand
GTTGGGGTGTCTCTTACAGGTGTATTTGAGGGAAATAATGTTGTAAAAGAAATTATAATACCTGAAGGAGTAGTGGAAACTTATGGCCCGGCTATAGCTAATTGCTATAATCTTGAAAAAATTACTATACCAGGCACAATGACGACATTTGATGTAGTGCGGTGTGATAATTTAAAGGAAGTGAACATTGTTGACGGAGATACTATTACCGAATCCTTTAGTTTCAGCGATTGTTCCGGGCTTGAAGAAATATACTTACCGAAGCAAATTAACAAAATCAGCACTAATGCTTTTGCTCGTTGCTATTCATTAAAAAATGTGAAGTTTTCAAAAAATGTTTATTGTATAGAGAGTGTGGCTTTCCAAGGATGTACTTCACTTACAAATATTGATTTACCCGACAAGCTATCAGAAATAGGTTCAAACGCTTTTCAATGTTGTACTTCTCTGCAAACTATTGATGTTCCGTCAAAGGTCAGGATTATTGAGAGCTGGACATTTGATGGTTGCAAATCTCTTGAAATAGTGAATTTGCCTGAGGACTTAATAAAAATAGGTGACGGAGCTTTTCGGGATTGCGTTTCTTTAGAGAGAATTAATGTCTATGATGAATGTGATTACATTGCGGACAACGCTTTTGATGGATGTGATAAACTTACAATCTGCGGAATGAAGGGTAGTTATGCAGAACAGTATGCAAAAAAACATAACATACCATTTGAAAAATTGGATACAACAATTCAGTCTGTAAATTAATAATTATCGGTTTGTTGATAATTAAAACTATATTTTTTACGAGAGAATTTTAATATGATGAAAAAAATAAAAAAATATAAACTACCTATCGGGATATTGTGCGTAGTGTTAGTGATATTTATATTGCTGCAAAGCTGTTCAAGTGAACATTGGTGGTTTGGGTACACATATGAAACCGATGGATATACAAATAAATCGGCAACAATTGTAAAGATAAACTACCCGTCAGAGAAAGTTGTAATTCCTTCAACGATATTTTTCCATAAAGCAAATGCTTTAGGCGGATATGTTACAGGATACAATTTGTGGGGAGCAGAAAGAAAAGGAATGTTTGAGGATAACGATATAGTAAAAGAGATTGTTGTTTCTGAAGGGATAGAGTATATATTTAACGGATGTTTTTACCATTGTATTTCATTAGAAAGCATACAACTCCCAAGTACTATAAAACAATTCTCTTTTACGAATTGTGAAAGTCTGAAAAATGTTAATTTTAATGGTGATGTAAAAGAAATTGAAAGTTTATCATTTTCAGGCTGTTCTTCATTAGAAACGCTTGTAATTCCGGATAATATTGCTGATCGTGGAATAGCATACGGTGCTTTTTCCGGTTGCACATCACTAAAAAGTATAAATATTCCCGATAATATTACTGCAATACAACAATATACATTTAGTAATTGCATATCCTTAAAACAGTTAGTTTTGTCTAAAAATATTAAGAGCATTGAATGGGGTGCTTTTGAAAACTGCACCTTGCTGGAGAAAATTATCATTTACGATAAGGCAGAAGATATTGCGGATAATGCCTTTGAAGGTTGTGATAAGCTCACAATCTATGGAATAAAAGGCTCATATGCAGAACAATATGCAAATGAACACAATATACCTTTTGAAGAATTGAATAACATAGTTGACTGATTATATTTGCGGAGATTAAATAAAGTCAATTTTAGAATTTAAATGCCGACAAGTTATAGCTTTTAATGCTATTACCTGTCGGCATTATTTTTGGCACCCCATAAAATTTTGTGTAAATAATAATCCTTCAAGCAATAACAAAACAGCGGATTGGAGCTTGTAAAATAAAGTGTGTAAGTTAGAAAAATAACTTGCACACTTTTCTTGACAAAGCCTCAAGAAAATTTGCGTTTACACTTGCAAGCAGATTTGATACATTATCGTACTTGTCCTTTTCGACATACTGAGCGCCTGTAAGGTTGCCGAGCTTAACATCTGCCGCATTGTTTACCTTTTCTGCAAACTGTTCAAATGTCAAAGCTTCGCCGCCAAACAGGGTTTTTAAAATTTCCATTAAGTCCATTTGTTTGCTCCTTTCAATTTATTAGCAATTGTGTGTATGTTCAGATATTTGAGCAATATTAAAAGCCCCCGAAATTCGGGAGCTTATAACCATAATCTGTAATTTTCGGGGTAAAAGTAAAAGGAATGTTTCAAACACCCCTTTAATACCCTTTTAAATTCGTTTAATTTTGTTTTTATTCAATCAACTAACTCTACCTTTTAGCAACAAAAACTGATACAAGGCAAATACGGTACAATTTACAGTTTGCTGATTATATACCGGGAACAAAGTCCTTTATACCTTTAGCAAGTTTGTAGAAACGCTGCATAATTGAATTTTCAGTTAAATATTCCAATCCCTTGAGAGTAATGCGGATATTTGTACAATCAACACTGACGTCACCCGAGAGATATTTTGAAGTTCTGACTCCTTTAACATGGCCTGAGTCGGAAAGTATTTCAATATATCTGTTCCAACGCTCCTTGCTTATTTCCTGTCGGTTGTGATCAATCTGAGAAACATCAAAATCAGAATAATCCATAGCAGTTTCGAGTGTACTCAGAATTTTGTATATACACTTAAAATTATCATTCATATACTGTAATCATCCTTAATATTGCACATTCATAAAATTTGTTTTTATTCAAACTCATAAGGTAGTAAAAATACTTGCAAGAGGCAATAAACCGCTTGTAGTTTGAGAATATGAACAATCTAATTAGGGTACAAATTTTACTCGTGGACTGTGAAAAAACAGCATTCCAAAAAAACAATAAGGCACATAACCGTTATCACTTTCGGTTATGTGCCTTTTGTAATATAATAAGTTTGTTAAGAATACCACGATTGATTACAGTCCAAAACAAGGAAGATTTCAGTGCGTTAATTTCCAAAGTAAGTTCCACCGTGGAAGTTACTTTGGAAATTAACTATTTACTTTTTTGTTTAAGTTTGCGGTAAATATGAATTGTATAATCCGTTATATTGTGTTATTATGTAGTAAAATGGTGTGCAACATTAGTGTTTTGAAAAAATTATGTTGCTGAAATTAAACTTGAAATAACTGACGGGTGGCATATGGTTCGCAAAGTTGACAAAACAAAGCTTCTGACTGTTGTCGGGATAATTATATTCCTGTTCGGAGGTGCGGTGAGAATTTTTTCTCATCTTACTTCCTCGGCGGACAATTATATTGAAAATTTTGATGTTATTATTTTTTCGGGGCTTATTATAGGCTGGGGTGTGTCTGTTGCATATCGCATTGTTCAGAAGAATATACGAATCTGTCTTGTGATATCTGCGGCGCTTATGCTCTTGTGGATGGCTCTTCGTGCCATAAAATACAACAGCCCTGCCGACATCAACACATACGGACGGTATCTTTGGTATTCATATTACATAGCAATGGTGTTTTTGCCGCTTATGATGTTTTTTGCAATGCTGAATATCGGTAAGCCCGAAAATACAAATAACCGAAAATATCTTTTGATTATACCTGCCGCCGTTCTTGTGCTGCTTGTTATGACGAACGATTTTCATCAGCTTGCTTTTGTATTTGAACTCGATTTTCACAATTGGAACAAACAATACAGTTACGGTCCTGTTTACTATGTAATTGTAGTGTGGATTTTTATACTTGTACTTTCGTCAATTGTGCTTTCAATCAATCGATGCAGAATTTCCGCAACACGCAAAAAGCTGTGGATTCCGATTGTAATAATTCTTGTCGCAATAATTTACACACTCTGGAATAATCTGAATCACGGATATTCGGGACTTAGAATTTACAATGTTCCCGAGGTGTTCTGTTTTGCCTCAATTGCTTTATGGGAAAGCCTTATTCAGATAGGGCTTGTGCCGTCAAATACGGGTTACGGCGATTTTTTCAATGCGTCAAATCTTAACACTCTCATATTTGACAATGAGGGCAATGTGAAATACCGCTCAAAAAACGCAACAAATGTTTCAAAAGATGTTGTTCTGCAAAACGGTAACAGTGTTTTGATTGATGAAAATATAATTCTTAAAAAGCATAATATAAAAGGCGGTAAGGCAGTTTGGACGGAAGATATATCGGCAATTAACCGAATTAACAGAGAACTTTCGGAAGTAAAAGAGCAGATTTCGGAATACAATGTAATCTTAAAATCAGAGGCAGAGCTGAAAAAACGAAGAGCGGCAGTAACCGAACAGAACAAGCTCTATGACAGTATAACCGAATTTATCCGTCCTCAGCTTTGCGACCTTGAAAATATACTCAAAGACATTGAAAATAACAGCGGAGATATTGCGGTTAATTATGCCGGTGCCTGTGTTGTTAATGTCTACATCAAGAGAATAAGCAATCTGCTCATTATGGCAAAAAGCAGAAAAATGCTGAATGCTTTTGAGCTTGAAAACAGTATCCGAGAACTTGCCGAGTACATTTCTGTTTACGGAATTTCGTGTTCGTTTTTCAGCAATGTATCGGGAGAAATATCCGCTGAAAAGTCAATTGCAATCTTCAAATTTATCGGAGAATTTATAAGACTTAAAATGAATTGCACAGATGCGTTGCTGTTTAATTTAAAAGTCAATGAGAAATTTATTGATTTAAAAATCAACTGTGACAGCAAAAATGAAATGAAAATTCCCGATGATTTACTTGACGATATTACAAAACTCGGCGGAAATGTCACCACGGAATATGACGCTGACACGCTGTTTGTGTTTGTTCGTATGCAAAGCGGAGGTGATGACATATGACACCCATCCTTGAAATGCGTTCGTTTGTTTGTGTTATATTGATGAGTGTGCAATTTGTTGTTGCCTGTGCGGCAATATACAACGCAACGCAATCTTTTCTTTATAAAATCAGGTTGTGGAAACCGATTTCAGCGGTTATAATTGCAGTAATCTCTTTGACAATGTTTTTGGTAAGCACTCATGTCTTGAGTAAAATATATTATGATAACCAAATTAATAAAATGGCTGAATTTTTTGGCAGAATGCCGTTTGCTCTGTCTGTCGGCATAACGGCATATTGTGCTGTAATGTCTGTGTACATAACGGTAAGGCTTCATCATTGCAGGAATACCGATATTACCGCAATGTCAATTAAAGAAAGCTTTGACGGCTTGCCGACAGGACTTTGCTATTTTGACGAAAACGGACTTGTTGTATTGAAAAATAATCTTATGGAAAGCATATGCCTTGAACTTACGGGTAAATCGCTTAATGTTGCAATGCCATTCAGAGAGAAGATAAAAGAGGCTTCTCAATATGAAAATGACGGGGCATTTACAGTCAGATTAAAGGACGGCAGGGTTTTCAGCTTTTCGTTGTCGGAAACGGAAATTTTTTCAAAACCGTATTTTCAGCTTGCGGCAACCGATATAACAGAGTTTACAAAGCTTACATCAACCTTGGAATATGAAATAGGCGAGTTAAAAAAGGTTAATGCTCATCTGAAAAAATACAATGAAATGGTCTGTGACCTGACAAGAGAAGAAGAGATTCTTCGCACTAAAGAGATAATTCATGACAGGCTCGGCAGTACGCTGATAACAACAAGAAGATATCTTGAAAACGGCACTCTGTCTGAAAATAACAGTAAATTACTTGAAATGTGGAAAAACAATATTTCTGTTCTGAATACCGCAGAGAATGATTGCAAAGACGAAAACTTTGCTAAGGATATTGAAAATGCCGCAAAGCTTGTCGGAATAACGCTTGAAACAGTCGGAAATCTTCCGACTGATAACAATGCGGTTGCACGGGTTCTGACTTTTGCAACAATGCAATGCCTTAACAATGCCGCAAGACACGCAAAAGCAGATAAAATGATTCTTGAAAGTCTTGACGACGGTGAAAAATATATTTTTAAATTTGCAAATAACGGCAGAAAACCGCCTCGAAAAATCAATGAGGGTGGCGGACTTTCTTCCGTAAGAAAAAAGGCGGAGCAAATCGGCGGAAGCATGAAAATATCGACTTCCGAAATTTTTGTTCTTGAAATCACAATACCGAAAAGCGAGGTGCTGCAGTATGACAAGAGTGCTGATAGTTGAAGATCAGTCAATGCCGAGAACTTTATTTGAAATGTATGTAAACCAAAGTGAAAACTATACGCTTGCGGGCTCAATAAGTAATGCCGATATGACGGATTATCATTGTGAAAATTCCGATGTTGACCTGATTTTAATGGATATATGCACTTCAATGGGGGCAAACGGTCTTGAGGCGGCTGAAAGAATAAAAGCAAAGTTCCCGAAAATTAAGATAATCATTGTTACCTCAATGCCCGAATATTCCTATCTAAAGCGTGCCAAGGAAGCAGGAGTTGACAGCTTTTGGTACAAAGAGGTAAGTTCCGAACCTATTATTGAACTTATGGACAGAACAATGAACGGTGAGCGTGTGTTTCCCGACACAACTCCCAAAATTAAATTCGGCAACGCAATGAGTACGGATTTTACCGAAAGGGAGCTTGAGGTTTTGCGTGAACTGACAAGCGGTGATACAAACACGGAAATTGCCAAAAGACTTTACATTGCTCCGGGTACTGTCAAGAACTATATACAGTATATGCTTGAAAAAACAGGCTTTAAGTCAAGAACAGAGCTTGCCGTAAAGGCAAGAGAGGCGGGACTTGTAATCCTTGACGATAGAATTAACGACAAATAAATACTTTTTTCTGAATATGTGCCGTTTGGCACATATTTTTTTGCTGTTAAAACAGTATAATACAATTACAGGATATAAACTGCTCAGACGGTGAATATCTTTTGTGCAAAACGCTATCTTTGTCCGATTAATAATCAAAGACAAAGGTGCATAAAATTTATTATTTAATGACAGGAGGAAAAACTATGGAGGCAAAAGGTTCAACTTTTCTTAAAGTAACGGGAATCCTTATGATTGTATTCGGTGCTATTGCATTGGTTGTGTCAATCATCGCCATTCTCGGTATCGCCGCACTTGCAGCTTTTAACGACGGTACATACGATATGACTATGCTTTATGTCGGCGGCGTTTTCGCGCTTATCAGTGCGGTTGCTGAGTTTGTTGCAGGTATTATCGGCGTTATCAACGCAAAACTTCCGCACAAGGCAAATACATGTATTGTATGGGGCGTTGTTGTTGCGGTTATGTGTATTGCAGGCGAAATTATCAGCATGATAGGCGGATCACAGTTCAACGTATTCTCTCTTATCTGCGGTCTTGCTATCCCTGTACTTTACATTATAGGCGCTGTTAAGAACAAAGCATAATTATTTTATTATTTACCCCCCTTTTAATTACCCACCGTAAATATTTTTAGCACAAGGTCACAGCTGTCCGAACAATCGGGCGGCTGTGCTTTTTTTGTTTATGTTGTGAAATATGCCGTTTGGCACATTCATCTTCTATCGCAAAATTGTACAATATAAGTGAAAGATATAGGTGAAAAGGGGTGATGTCCGTTGAAGAAAATTTTGCTCAGTGTTCAGAATAATTTGCTCAGTGAGGCTATTCAAAATGCCCTTGTAAAGAAGGGAAGATTTTGTATTGAAAATGTTTCACCGAATCAAGACGGGAAAATTCTTGATTTGTGCATTGCAGAAAGAGTTGATGTTTTGCTTATGGATGTCACAAGACTTGCCGATTCAACTATTGAGAAACGGCTTGAGCTTTGTGGAAAAGTAAAGGAATATCTGCCAAGCTGTAAAACGGCTCTGCTCTGTGACGAACAGGCATATCCCGACCTTGCCGACAGGGTTAAACAGGCAAAACAATTCGGAAAAATAAGCTCATTTTTTTATTCATCCGTAACGGCAGATTATCTTGCCGCCGCACTTGACGCACTTTAAAAAGGAGGTACTGTTTATGGGTATATTTGACAGCTTAAAAAATATGACAAATCAGGCTGTAAAAAACAATGTTTCAAAGGCCGTTTCGGGAGCGGTAAACAATGCGATGCACAAAAGCAAAACATTTGTATTTGCCGATTATCCGAAAAATGCAGATGAACTCAAAAAAATGCCGGAGCTTGACTTTTCGTCACCTCTTTCAACAGCGGCATTTGCAATGCTTGTGTTGCTTGAATATGACGAAAGTCCGGAAAACACAATAGAAATGCTTAATGTATTAAAAGGACCTCAGCCGATGAATGGGATGGATGTTCAGTTTTTGCGTGACAGAATCAAGGGCAGGGGATATATTCCTCGCTCATATTTTGAGGGTTCATCCGTGAAGAACGATTATACACCGAATGTTCCGTACAAAATAACCGTTTCCGAGTATGCATATACCTATCAGAGCGAGGGTTATGCAAAGGTTCAGGTTCAGTCGTCGGGAGCAGACTCACCTCGTCCGATTGAGCTTCGAAGAAAGGGCAATCAATGGTTCTTATGGCGTAATCTTGCACTCTCTGATATACGAACTCCGGCTTCGGTTGATCCTTGGGCATAAAGGAGTGATTTTTATGAAAATCAAGAAAAAAGCAAAGCGTATTTCGAGTGTTGTTTTATGCTTTCTCATGTTGTTGACAACACTTCCTATGACAGCCATAACCGCAAATGCGGCGGCTCAGGCTTATATCAAATATATCGACACCGAGGTTTACATAGGAGATGTCCTTAACATTATCGTGGGAGTAAACAGCAGTGCAGACGAAACCTTTACCTATCAATGGCAGGCAAAGTATCCGAGCCTAAACTGGGTTAACCTTTCCGATAAAACCGACAGACCCGACTCGAAATTTTCGGGTGTTTTTACAGACCATCTTAAATTTCAGACCTACGCAGAACTTGTAGGACCTGACTCAGGGTGGAAAGATGTTGTCTTTAGATGTAAAGTAACGGGTTCAAAGAGCGGTACTTTTTATTCGGGAAAATGTAACTTTCCGGGACTTCTTGAGAAGACAGAAATTCCTACAATTGGATTTTTAGGCTTGGAAAAACCTAAACAGGGAAAAATCCCCTCAACAACGGCAACTCCGATAAACAGCACTTATTACAGCTTTGATTATATTGAGTGGTATAAGTACGAAAACAACAAAATTAGCAGAAAGCTCGACAGCGGAGAAACTTTTGACAGCGGTATGTATTGTTGTCAGCTATACTTTAATATGAACAAAGGATATGCGGTTGACAAAGACGCAGTATGCGGTTTGTACAATGGCGACAGTCAGGCGACAATTCTTCAGGATGAAACCACAGGTCAATATTATATTTGGGCATATTACAATGTTCCATATGAATCGCCATCATTTACACATCAGTTCCCTGAGGCAGAAATTATGATTATGAAAGGCAAAGAAGAAATTATATGGGTTGCTGCCAAAAATGCCGCAAGCTATCAGTGGCAGATGAAAGTAAAGAGAAGAACACCCACCGGTATAATAAGAATGTGGAAAAACATAGATGACGACTCATCTACATTAAACCAGTTTTCCTTCAAGGGTACAAAATCAAATACTTTGAGAATCAGACCGAATACGGATTTTGATGAAACTCAGTTCAGATGTGCTGTTACGGGTAAAAACGGTGATGTCATTTACAGTGAATCGGTTAAAGTGACGCAAGAGGTTAAGGCCAGAATTACAATGAACTTAAAAACAGGCGGCTCACCGAAGGACACTATTACTGTTAAGGTGGATAGATACACTTTTGACGGCGTTTATAAGGGCGGCTTTGAAGATGAAACGGTAAACAGTAATGCAAAACCCTTATATGTGGCTTTTGATACATCCCCAGGCAAATATGTCATTACTGTAAGCAAACCGCAGTGTATTGCAAGGGTGTATGAGATATATCTGTATAAAGACGATATTAGTTTTGATGTAAAAATTACTGTTCCGTATGATGTCAATATGGATGGTGTTATTAATGTTGTGGACGCAACCTTGGTTCAAAAACACATTGTCGGGCTTGAAAAATTTGACGATTACACTTTTAAAATTGCAGACACAAACGGTGACGGCACAATATCAATTATTGACGCTACAAATATTCAGAAGAAAATCGTGAATCTTTTGTAAAGGAGAAAGTTTATGGGACTATTTGAAAAGAAATATTGTGACCTTTGCGGTGACAAGGTAAACGCCCTCACAAGGCAAAAGCTTTCAGACGGTTATCTTTGCAGCGACTGTAAGCACAAGCTCAGTTCGCTTTCATCAGGTTGGAAAAACAGAACAATAGCTGATGTTAAAACTCATCTTGAACAGCGTGAACAGAACAGACAGAAATATTCGGCATTTGTTCAGTCGGCAAGTGCCGGTACAAACGAAAAGCTTGTTGTAGATTTTAATAACAGAAAATTCTATTTTACAATAGGCAGAGATTTCAAAAACAGCAATCCTGAAATTTTTGATTTTTCACAGCTGCAGGACTTTTGGCTTGAGCTTGGATATACAACTCTGCAGGATTCCGACCGTGACGGAATTCCTGATGAGTATGACCGCTATGATAACCGTCAGGGCAGGAACAGCGGTTTTGGCAGTCAGTTTGATACAACAAACTCATTTTCGGGGCAAAACGGTATGCTTGATGTTCCGCTTGCACTTCAGCCGTATGTTCGTGATACAAACACATCGTCATCACCGCAAAGAATATCTTCTTTAAAAGCAAAATTCATCGTAAATCATCCGTTCATAACCGATATATCAATGTATGTTGATTCGTCAATCGGTACTGTAAGGAATGAGCTTATGAGAGCGTTTGATGACGGAATGCAGTTAATGAGACTGTGTGAACAAATAAGGAACGGTATGCAGAACAATATGGGCTATCAGCAAAGCGGAATGTCCATGCAGAACAATATGGGTTATCAGCAGAACGGAATGCCTATGCAGAACAATATGGGTTATCAGCAAGGCGGAATGCCCATGCAGAACAATATGGGTTATCAGCAGAACGGAATGCCGATGCAGAATAATATGGGTTATCAGCAAAGCGGAATGCCTATGCAGAACAATATGGGCTATCAGCAGAACGGAATGCCCATGCAGAACAATATGGGCTATCAGCAGAACGGAATGCCTATGCAGAGCAACACAGTAAATCAGCAAGTTCCACAGCCGTTTACTCCGCAAAATGCTGCGGCAATTGTTTGCTCGGCTTGCGGATATAAGCCAGACGGCAATCCGCCGAAATTCTGTCCGTTCTGCGGGGCTGCCATGACATAACCGATATGACTTTACGGTCGTTATTTCATAATATTTCCAAACGAAAAACGCGTGTAAAAAAAGAAATTGTATCCGTGAGCTATTCAAAAAATCATTCAAATTTTGATTACTGCTGTTCTTTTTATGTGCGAAAAAAAGGTGTAAATTTCCTTTTTGACGCTATCTGCAAATGCGGTTATATCGCTTTTGAAAATGTTTTGATCGACGAAACGGATATGAGACTGCTGTGTGACACCGCCGAAGACGCATTGGAAATTCTGAAAAAATATAATCCAAAAAACAAAGAACTGATAGTCGATGATGCCACGGTTACAATCGTTGAAATCATATTTTCCGACAAAAACAGTATGTCGGTCAGTATGACGGAACAAACCTTGGATTCGCTCGAAAAAGCGTTCTTTGCCCTTGCTGAAAAATATTGCAAAGATGTTTAATATCTAAAAATAATTGAAAAGCAACCCTATGAAAACAACCCCACGGTAAAATAATCGTGGGGTTGTTTTTTCTGTAACAGAAAATAAGTGCATTTTTTCTTGCCATTACCGTAGTAATTGTTTATAATTAAGGTATGACAATAAAAGAAGGCATGAACAATGCAAACGATAGATGAGGCACTAAACAAACTGAAAAAATCTGATTTTCGCAGTCGGTTTCATTTAAAGCAAAAGGACATTGACTATATTAATGAAAAGGGAATGAATAAAATCCGCTCCCATGCAGAAGATTTTGTCAGAACACGGCTTGCACCAAAATATATTCCGAATGACGGAAAGCAAACGCCTATGAGGGGACACCCTGTTTTTATCGCACAGCACGCCTGTGCCTGTTGTTGCAGAGGGTGTCTTAACAAGTGGTACAGAGTTGCAAGGGACAAACAGCTTAACGAGGTCGAACAGCAGAAAATTGTAAATCTGCTTATGGCTTGGATTGAACGGGAATGCAATGATTATAATTCCAATAAAGAATGATAGATAAGGGCAAAAAGATGAGTGATAAATTAAGCGTGTTAAAAGATTACTTCGGACACGATTCTTTCAGAGACGGACAGGAACAGATAGTTGATGCTTTGCTTGACGGCAGAGATGCACTTTGCATTATGCCCACAGGTGCGGGCAAGTCTATGTGCTATCAGATTCCCGCATTACTTTTTGACGGGGTGACAATTGTTGTGTCACCTCTGATTTCGCTTATGAAGGATCAGGTCGGCTCACTCGTTCAGTCGGGAGTTCCTGCGGCATATATAAACAGCTCGCTTTCATATCCGCAATTTCTGCGAGTGCTTTCAAATGTTGAACACGGAAAATACAAAATCATCTATGTTGCACCCGAAAGGCTGTTGACTGACGGATTTCTCGACACCTGCAAAAAGATAAAAATCTCAATGGTTGCAGTTGACGAGGCTCATTGCGTTTCACAATGGGGACAGGATTTCAGACCGAGTTACCTCAAAATTATTTCATTTGTTGAAAGCCTTGCAAATCGTCCGATTGTCGGAGCATTTACCGCAACGGCTACGAATGATGTAAAAGAAGATATAAAGAAAATTCTCAGGCTTGAAAATCCGTTTGAAATTACAACTGGATTTGACCGTCCCAACCTTTTCTTTGGCGTAATAAAGTCATCGTCAAAGGACGAAAAGCTTATTGACCTCATTCGGGAGCGTGGCGACAGGTCGGGAATTGTCTATTGTGCAACCCGAAAAAATGTTGAATCTGTCTGCGAATTGCTCTGCGATAACGGCTTTTCGGCGGCAAGATACCATGCAGGTCTTGATGAATACGAACGCAGGAAAAATCAGGAGGATTTTGTTTTTGACCGAAAAAATATTATGGTTGCAACCAATGCTTTCGGTATGGGAATTGACAAGTCAAATGTTACATATGTAATTCATTACAATATGCCGAAAAACATTGAAAGCTACTATCAAGAGGCAGGACGGGCAGGTCGTGACGGCGGTGAGGCTGATTGTATTTTGCTCTACAGTCCTAAGGATGTTCGCCTAAATCGCTTTATGATTGAAAATTCCGAGGGAAACGATGAGCTTACAATTGAAGAAAACGAGCAAATTCGTGAGCGTGATTTTGAACGCTTAAAATATATGACCTTTTACAGCACAACAAACGATTGTCTGCGTGGATTTATTCTGCGGTATTTCGGCGGTGAAAAAAAGGCTTACTGCGGAAAATGCTCCAACTGCCTTTCCGTTCACAAGCTTGTTGATGTCACAATTGATGCTCAAAAAATTATGTCGTGTATTGCAAGAACAGGACAAAGGTACGGCAAAACCGTGATTTGTGATGTGTTAAAGGGCAGTAAAAGCGAGAAAATTCTAAAAGCTGAGCTTAACAATCAGTCAACCTACGGAATAATGAAAGAGGTTACGGCAAGGCATATTTTCGGCACAATTGACTTTCTTGCCGAAAAGGAGTATATTTCATCCGACAATGAAACCGAGGTTCTAAAACTTTTGCCAAAGAGCCGAGATGTGCTTTTCGGACGGGAACGGCTTGTGATGAAGAAAGTTGAAAACTCCGAAAAGGTTGTCAAAACGCACCGTCCCAAAGTGCCTGTCAATTCCGAATTACTTGACGCACTCAAGGCTTTGCGAAAAGGCATTGCATCCAAAAAGAGCGTTCCTGCCTATGTTATTTTTACCGATGCAACGCTGATTGATATGTGCAAAAAATGCCCCGAAACACCCGATGAAATGCTTGAAGTATCGGGTGTGGGCAGAACAAAGCTTGAAAAATTCGGAAAACAATTTCTTGAAGAAATCGCAAAATTCAGATAACTTCATATACTGTTAAAGGATGAACAAATTTGTTTGTCCTTTTCTTTTTCAATTTTCAAAATTGTATTGAAATAATTAGTACAAAGTGGTACAATAGTTACAGAGAGAAAACAGATTGGAGGTATTTGTATGGCTGACATATTTGATTACATAAGTCGGAGAGGCGATTTGACATTTGAACAGGACGGTTTTAACGAGCTTGACGCACTTGTGCTTTCACGGCTTTCATATCTTCCGTTTGACGGTGCGGTATCGTCCTGTCTGTTTGATGAAATTACCCTTGAACAGGCGGCAATGCGTGTGTTTGCAACCGATGATTACGAGAAAAATTTATTGTGGAAGGGTGACGCCGACCTTTTGAAAGCGACGGCAGAGAGCAAGAGATTTGGCAAAATTCTTGTTTCGGGGTATGTAAACGAGGTTGAGTCCGATGTGAGTATGCAGTTTTCCGCAATCACTTTTGAATTTCTTAAAAAGAATTATTTTATTTCATACAGAGGAACGGACAATTCTCTTGTCGGCTGGCAGGAGGACTTCAATATGTTCTTCACATTTCCATTGCCGTCACAGAAAAAGGCTCTTGATTATTTTGAAAAGGCAGTCCGTATGCTCAACGGAAAATTCATTCTGGGCGGTCACTCAAAGGGCGGAAATCTTGCGGTTTATGCCGGTGCTTTTACCGATGAAAATTCAAGAAATCACATTGATTATATTTACAATTTTGACGGACCGGGGTTTTCTCTTGACAAAATCAGGGACAGCGGATTTTATGAAGTCGACGACAGAATCTACACCTTTGTTCCGCAGTCAAGCATTTTCGGCATGATGTTTGAGCATGAGGAGAGTTACACAATTGTAAAGAGCAATCAAAAAGGTTTTCTCCAACACGATGTCTATTCGTGGGAGATTGAGCAGAACAGCCTTGTCAGGCTGAAAAGCACTACAAATTTCAGCGTTTTCTTTGACCACACGCTGAAAGAATTTGTTGAATCGCTGACAATTGCTCAAAGAAGGGAGTTCACAAAAGAGGTTTTTGCCCTTTTGTCGCTGACCGAAACCGCAACCTTTAATGAGATGCTGAAAAATCCGCTTAAAAACACGGGAACAATCCTAAAATCCTTTGCAGGTCTTGACAGCAAAACGAGAAATATGCTTCTGAAAACAATCTTCGCATTCGTAAAAAGTGCAAAAAACAATTTTTCCGACATAACAGGCGGTCAGAAATCAATTGAAATAACGACATAATATCATATGATATTATAAATACTCCTCAGATACTTGATTGCATCTGAGGAGTTTGCTATAATTATATGGCAAGAAAAACTGTATTGATTTTTTCGACTGTTGCAGAGAATAAGAGTTCTTCACAAATTTACATAAAAGGAGAATGACATATGAAAACGACTAATAATATTAAGAGAACAATGACAATTGCAATTGCAGCGGCAATGATTACAGCAACAGCAATGCTTTCGGGTTGCGGTTGTGACGATAGTAATGCAATAAATAAGACTGCAACAACAGTTCAGACTACAAGCGTAGAAGAAACAACAGTATCGGAAACAGCACCGACTCTTTCTGAAACAGATAAAGCAATTACCGATGCAGGACTCAAAGTAGGTGCTGACGGCAAAATTACTGATAAGAATGGCAAAGAAGTGAAAGTTGATAAGGACGGTAAGGTTGAGGTTAAAAACGAAAAGGGTGAAACCGTCAAGGTAGATTCTTCTGAAGTGAAAAAGGCAAATCAGAACAAGGTAAAGGTTGACAGCTATCCGACAAACTCATCTTCTCAGAAGAAGGACACAAGCACATCAGGCAAGAATAACAATTCTTCCTCAAAGTCAAATACTTCAAAATCTGACAGCAAAAAGGACACTTCATCTAAGAGCGAAAGCTCAAAGCAGGAGAGTTCAAAATCTGAATCCTCCAAAACACCGCAGAGCAGTTCATCAGGTTCAAAACCTGACTCATCTAAGAATGAATCTTCAAAGCCGACTCCTAAGCCTCAGCATACACACAGTTGGACAAACATTACCGAAAAGGTAAAAGTTGTTGACAAGAAAGCATATACCTACGAGGAACCAGTGTATGAAGAACACGACAGAACTATTTGCAATGACTGCGGTGCAGACTTGACAAATATGAGCGAATCGGAATTAACTCACCATTGTGGTAACCATTTACTTAATGGGGGTAAAGGCTCTTATCGTAATGAATGGGTTAATGTACAGGTCGGTACTAAAACGGTAACCGTTCCGGAAAAGAGTCATTACGAAAACAAGGTAATCGGCAGAAAATGTTCGGGTTGCGGTAAAGTAGAATACTATTGATTCTAAAGAAAGGTTGTTGCCTACAAATGGTAACAATCTTTCTTATTGTGTTTACTATAAAGAAATAACCGCCCTGTAATCGCAATACAGAGCGGTTATTAAAAATAAAAATCGTTCAAGCGAAACAGCTAAAGCCGTTTCTTTACTTGTATACTAACACAATAATAAAAATATGTTAACTGTCAGGGTACCAATCGGTATCCTGTTTTTTGTACAAAAAACATATGAAAGCGGAGTGTTCAATAAGCTCTGCTTTTTAAATGTCAATCGTCAGTTCAACGGGACAATGGTCAGAACCTAAAATTTCGGTATGGATTTTTGCACCGTCAAGCTTGCTTTCAAGAGCTTTTGAAACGATAAAATAGTCAATGCGCCAGCCTGCATTTTTTTCACGAGCCTTGAATCTGTATGACCACCACGAATACACACCCTCTGTATCGGGATAGAAATAGCGGTAGGTGTCGATAAATCCGTCATCGAGCAACGCTGTCATCTTTGAACGCTCTTCATCGGTAAAGCCTGCATTTTTACGGTTGGTTTTCGGATTTTTCAAATCAATTTCTTTGTGTGCAACATTCAAATCACCGCACATAATAACCGGCTTTTTTTCTTCAAGTTTTTTCAGATATGCCTTGAAATCATCCTCCCATTTCATTCGGTAATCAAGCCTTTTCAGCTCGCTTTGCGAGTTTGGAGTGTAGCAGGTGACAACAAAGCAATTGTCAAATTCTGCCGTGATAACTCTGCCCTCATGGTCGTGTTCGTCAATGCCAATCCCGTAACATACATTCAAAGGCTCTTCCTTTGTGAACATAGCCGTTCCCGAATAGCCTTTTTTGTCGGCATAGCACCAATACTGATGATATCCTTCAAGCAAGAGGTCAATCTGTCCCTCTTGAAGCTTTGTTTCCTGAAGACAGAAAATATCTGCGTCAACATCTTTAAAAAAGTCCTCAAATCCCTTTGTAACACAGGCACGAAGTCCGTTTACATTCCACGAAATCAATTTTTTCATAATTTACTCCCGTACACACAAAAGGGAGCAAGCATTGCCTGCTCCCAAATTGCCAATTTGTTAATTATTCTTCTGCGGAAAATTCGTCTTTGCCTACACCACAGAGAGGGCATACCCAATCCTCGGGTACATCTTCCCATGCTGTGCCTGCATCAACGCCGTTGTCGGGATCGCCGATTTCAGGATCGTAAACATATCCGCAAACATCGCATACATATTTCATACTATCAAATCTCCTGTTCAAAGTCTGTTGTGTAATCGGTTAGTTGTTGGTCATACGATTATCAAGCTGACTTTTTTGATTTTTTATTGTTTTAATGATTACTTAAAGTATCTGTTAAGAAGACCTCTAAAGCCTGCTCCGTGTCTTGCTTCATCCTTTGCCATCTCGTGAACCGTGTCATGAATAGCGTCAAGGTTCTGAGCCTTTGCACGCTTTGCAAGGTCAAACTTACCTTCGCAAGCACCTGTTTCTGCATCTACACGCATCTGAAGATTCTTCTTTGTGCTGTCTGTAAGAACTTCGCCTAAAAGCTCTGCAAACTTGGCAGCGTGTTCAGCCTCTTCAAAAGCATACTTTGTAAATGCGGCAGAAACCTCGGGATAGCCTTCTCTGTCTGCAACTCTTGCCATTGCAAGATACATACCGACTTCGCTGCATTCTCCCTCAAAGTTAGCTCTGAGATCCTTGAGAATATCTTCGCTTACGCCCTGAGCAACGCCAACCTCGTGAACTGTTGCGAAAGATGCCTCCTCGTCCATCTGCTTAAATTTTTCCTTCGGTGCCTTACAAACAGGGCAAGCCTCGGGAGCTTCGGGACCTTCATAAACATAACCGCATACTGTGCAATACCATTTCATAATTACTTCTCCTTTGTAATAAATATTAGTGTACTTCTGCCGAACATTTAGGACATATGCCGTAGTAGATAACAAATCTGTTTTCTACCTTAAATCCCTCTTCGGCAAGCTGTGATTCAAGGTCATCAGCATTTTGATTGTCTTCAACATCAATAACTGCATTGCATTTGTTGCAGACAAAGTGGGGGTGTGGCTCTGTGTTGCCGTCAATACGCTCCTCACCGTTTACATTGCATATAACGCTGACCTTTCCTTCATCCTTAAAAAGAGCAATGTTTCTGTAAACCGTGCCAAGACTAAGGTCGGGAATTTCGGGCTTTAATTTATCATAAACCCAGCGTGCGCTCGGATGAGTGTCCGTGCCGCACACAGCGTTGTAAATTGCATTGCGTTTTGAGCTGAAATTTCTTTTTGCCATAATTCATAAATCCTTATGCAATATTAGTCAGTACCGATTGACCAAAATCAGTAATCAGTATTAACTTTGACTATATTCTATCACGCAGATGTTTGATTATATTTACAATAAAGAATTATGAATAAAAAATCTTGCACAAAGAATTGGGAGGAAATATAGTGAAATCAAACAAAACAGTAAAAATTATCATTTTTACAGCACTTTTCCTGTCTGCGGTAATTTTAATATCGGTAATGACAGGCGCAGTAAAAGAAACAACGGCTGATACCGACAGCGTAAAACTGCCCGTAATAATGTATCACTCACTTTTAAAGGACGAAAAACTGCAAAATGACTACACTGTTTCACCGACTCTATTTGAAAATGATTTAAAATATCTTGCCGAAAACGGCTACACAACCGTTGTTGTAAAAGACCTTACCGATTATGTTTACGGCAAAAAATCATTGCCCGAAAAATGCGTTATGCTGACCTTTGACGATGGCTATTATAATAATTATTATTATGCACTCCCTTTGCTTGAAAAATACAACTGCAAGGCGGTCATATCTCCGATTGCCTCAGTGTCCGAAAAATTCACCGAAACCAAGGACATTTCCGTGACCTACGGTCATATAACTTTTGACGATATGAAAGAAATGTCCGATTCGTGCTATGTTGAAATTCAGAATCATTCGTACGATATGCATTCTTTGAAATCACGAAAGGGTGTTTTGCCAAAAGCGGGGGAGAGTGACGAAGCATATAAATCTATTCTTACGGAAGATGTTGTCAAAGCTCAAGGCTTGCTTGAAAATGCAACAGGGAAAAAACCGACCTGCTTTGTATATCCGTTCGGTGCAAAAAATGACCTGACCGAAAAGCTGATAAAAGAAATGGGCTTTTCGTGTACACTAACCTGTACGGAAAAGCCCAATATAATTACTAAAAATCCCGACAGCCTCTACGAGCTGGGACGATATCGCCGTGACCGCAACGAGTCAATGCAGAGTCTTCTTATTCGAATTGAAATGCAGTCATAATATTTATACGGCAGATTTTTCAGCCTTGGCGTTTCTTACAAAAGCCTCGCACAAAGCTATGAAGATGAAAAACAGCGGAGTTGTAATCGGCTGATAAAGGTTTACAACAGCCTGAACAGCATAGCAGATAACAGCCGAAACGCACGCAATCAGCATCGGATTTTCCTTTGCATACTTAACTGCGTTCTTAATCGTACCGCACACAATGGCAAGATAGGAGAGAAGTCCCGTAATTCCGATTGTGATAAGGTAGTTTAGATATTCGTTATGAGCGGCATTTGTTGAGCTGTCACCGTATTTTGAAAGGTCGTCAAAGTACGGACTGAATGCGGAGTAGAACATATCCGGACCTACGCCGAACAGCTTTTCAATGAATGAAGCGTCGCCGAAAATCCATATCGATCTTATCCACATAAAGCCTCTGTGCGTACCCCATTTATCGTTAAAGCGGATAATTCTTTCAAAACTGCCGAGGTCGGTTTTGGTGTCAATACAACTGAAATAAACCATAATTCCTATCATGGCAACAGCACAAAGTCCGAATACAACGGTAAGAGCAATCGGCACGGCTTTTGAAATTGTGATGTTTGGTTTTTTGTAATCAATAAGATACAAAATCCCTGTAATAACGGCACAAGCTGCAAGCAATATCCAGCCGATGCCTGAGAAAACGAAAATTTCCTGAAACTTATCAAAGCCCTTGCTTTTGTCACCAAAGCAGAGCGAGAACAATCTGAGCAGCTTTGCAAACAACAGCATAACAGTTGCCGAAAGGAAAAATCTTTTCAGTCTGACAAGGCTGTTTGAAAACCATACAAGGTAAATAACCATAAATACAGCCATGCCGAGAATGCCGGAATCGCTGTCGGCAGTCATAAGAGCCGCAAAGCCCAATCCTGTTGCAATAAGATAAATTGCCCTGAGCAAGGTTTTCTCAGTGATAACCGACATTGCAATCATAACAGGCATAGCGATGCAGATGTAGCTTGAAAGCAGATTTTTGTTGCCGATTGTTGAAGTGAAGTCGGTAATAGTCTGTTGGTCGGTGAGAAGAGTAAACATTCCGAGAGGATCAATATAGAATGAGTTAAGCACCGCAAGTGCAAAAACTATCATTGAACCGAACGCAAGCGCAACGAATATGTATTCAAAATATTTAAAGCACCTTGTAATCATAAAATATGCTGCGGTGTAAAATGCCATAAGCACAAGACCGTTGTTTCGCCCCTGAGTACCCAGAAGTGCATCCAAAGGGTTTGCAGACAACAGCGTTGAAATGACATTTATCCCGAGGAATACAATAAATGCCCAGTCCATAAACGAAAGCTCTTCATACAAATGCTTTGGTTTAGGCTTTTCAAGCTTTGAGTCTTCCGGCGGTTTATCAACGCTTGCGGTCATAATAATAAGAAATTCCGCAATAACGAGAATACCCGTCAATATAATGAAAAAGTAATACTTGTCGTGCCTGATGTTAAAATATGCGTCCGTGAAAAACAACGGAAAAAGCGTGAACATAATAAGCAGATAGTAGTTTGTAAGCGCCTGCTGTACCGAATATTTTTCTTTGGGTTTGGCAGGCGGATTTTTATGCTTTGCAGAAGTCATAATAAAATAACCTTTCAATATAATGTACTTCAATTTTATAACGCACGCACGATGTTGTCAAGAAATAAAGTAAGTTGAAAGCTCTGATTTTCGACTTGTTTCGATTGGCATGTGCTTGCAAAAGAACAATAATTGCATATTTTTCGGCACTTTTATTCCCAAATTAATACTTGTGGAGAAATTAGTATTGTATTTATCTCCGTAAAATGGTATAATCTCCCTTGAGATGTATTTCCATATTTGCAGGACAAAGACTTTTGTAAAAAATTGTTTATGAATTTATCTATTTGCAGATTGGGTGGTTTTATGAAAAAATTAGTTGTTTTCGGCTTTGACGGCACTCTTGCCGACACAGCCCCCGGAATTTTATATTGTTTCAATACAACAGCAGTTGCAATGGGCTATGAGCCTGTTGAACACAGCGCACTCTACGGAGTAATCGGCACGCCGCTTGAATACGGATTTAAAACGCTCTTTAATATGAGTGATGACGAAATTGAATATGCCGTAAAGAATTACAGTAAGCTTTATTCCCAGAAAGGAAAAGAGATGTTCACCGTCTATGACGGAATTTATGACGCTCTTCGTGAACTCAAGAAAAGCGGTTTTAAGCTTGCAATAGCAACTCAAAAGCACAGAATGTTCACAACGGATATTCTTGAAACCTACGAGGCGTCGGATGTTTTCGACGCAGTATGTGCAACAGATGTCGGTACAAACCTCACAAAGAGTCATCTGCTTTTGCAGGCGTGTGAGCAGACAGGAGTTTCCGTTGAAGAAAGTATCCTTGTCGGCGACAGCACAATCGAGGCAAAGGGTGCGGAAGAAATAGGTATGGACTTCCTCGCTGTGCTATACGGCTGGGGCTTTAAAACCAAGGAAGAAACCGAAAATTACAAATGCGTTGGCACAGTGTCATCTCCGGCAGAAATCTCTCAAAAAGTCATGGCACTTTGATTACGGTTAGTGCGTGTAAAACAGTGCATAAATAGGATTAAAATTGTAAATTTTCCAAAAACAAATCGGGCAGTCATAACGATTGCCTGATTTTTTTATGCAAATTTAATTCTGTATAATAACAATGATACAACGATACAACGATATACTTTTGCTTGTAAACGGGATGTTTGATAAACAGAAATATGATAGTACGGAATTGATATTGTTAATTACTTTTAATAATTCAAATACATAAATGCAACCGCTTGTTTAGGCATACTAAGCAGGCGGTTGTTCTTTTATTCAACAAAAAATCATCACAAATGAGGAAAAATTACCTACATATTGTTGACTAATCATAATTAAAGATATAAAATTTAGTTACAGATGCAAGTATCATCAAAACATACTTTTTAGGAGGCATAATAATGAAAGCAAAAAGAATAATGCCGTTATTGCTTTCTGCAATAATGACGGTAGTCACGGCAACAGCAGTTCCGTTTACGGCAAGCGCTGTTGAAACGAATGCCCCTGTTGTTTCGGCACAGTCGGCAAAGACAAGTCTTGCAACTCCGAAAATCTCAAAGGCTGAAAGCGTTTACGGCGGTGTAAAGCTGACTTGGAGCAAGGTAAAAGGTGCAGAAAAGTACAGAGTTTACTACAAGGGCAGTAAAGGTTGGACAAGGCTTGCAGACACAACCTCAACTGCATACACAGACAAAGCCGTTTCATCGGGCAAAAATTATACATATACCGTAAGATGCATTAGTGCAGATGCAAAGAGATTCACAAGCGGTTATAACGGCAAAGGCAAGTCAATTAAATATATTGCCGCTCCTAAAATTTCAAAAACTGAGGCAACCTATAACAGTGTAAAAATCAGCTGGGGCAAGGTGAACGGTGCTGAAAAATACCGTGTGTATGTAAAGAGCGGTAAAAGCTGGAAAAGGCTTGCAGACACAACAGCAACCACATTCAATGATAAGAATGTAAGTGCCCAAAAAACATACACCTACACAGTAAGATGTATCAATTCATCAGCTAACAAGTTTACAAGCGGATATGATTCAAAGGGTGTCACCGTAACAACCTCTGTAAAGCCCTCTGTTAAGCTTGACAAGACTAAAGTAACACTTGGCGCAGGCGAGAACCTTGTACTCTTAAAGCCACGGTAAACCCGTCACAGAAAGTGACATGGACATCGTCAAATCCTAAGCTTGTAAAGGTTGACTCAAACGGCAAGCTCACTGTTACAAAGGACATCTTCAACTACTTTGAGGTCGAACAGACCGTAAAAATCACAGCCAAAGCAGGCAATGCTACAGCAACCTGCACGGTAACGACAAACTATGAACGCGTATATCACAAGTATGCCATCGTACCTGTGTACAAAGAAGAACAATTTTCTGTATGCAAAGGCTGCGGTCGTCTCATTGATTACACAGTTGCTCCCAGAACAAAATACGAAACTGAAGACGGTCGTAAAGGAATTTTCATCACAAAAAGCGACCATGATGAACATGCAAGACAACATATGCGCGACGATGTGCCGAGCGGTTGGTATAGCCAGACTGTATTCATCAAAGTCGGCGAACGCGTACAGCGTGAAGGTTGGTATGTCGATTAAAAAGCCGTAACAAACACGGCTAACAAAAGCTGTGACATAAGCATCACCGTTACATCAAATATAAAATAAAGCATAAAAAAGGCTGTGAAAAAATGAAACTTAAAACTTCATTTTTTCACAGCCTGACTTGTTTTGTGCAAAAGCACAGCGCACCCGTCACATGTTCATGCAGACAGCATAGGAATGGGAAAAAAGCAACCTTGAGTAAAATTGACAAAAAATAAAAGGCGGTTAAAAAACCACCTTTTTTGGTCGAGGTGACAGGACTTGAACCTGCGGCATCTTGGTCCCAAACCAAGCACTCTACCAAACTGAGCTACACCTCGAAATGTTGTTTAATAACAACAGCTTAATTATTGTATACCATATTTTCGGATTTGTCAACATAATTTTCGTTTTTTATTCAAAATTAATTCAAAATATTTTGAAAATCACCATAAAACAGACCGAAAATGTGGTGCAAAACAGCCGTCCCTGCATAAGAAACGGCTGTTGGTGCAGGTAACTTGCAGGGGGCATTGGAATGGGGAAAATGGGGGATTTTGTTAGCTATATGTAAGCTACGGAACATAATTATGAACAATTCAAGATAATATAAGACTATATTTTGTTGATTGCATTCACTAATTCTTTTGGGTTAATGTGGGTGTAAACCTTTTCGGTCAAGTCCATTTTCGACTTGTGACCGACTATTTTTTTGATGATTGTGTGGTTCACATTTGCCGATACAAGCATTGAAATGCAGGTATGTCTTGTTTCGTGTATGGTGTGGTCTAAACCTAAATCGTTTTGCAGAGGTGTCCAGTAGTTGCGTTTAAAGTTATCGTATTTCAGCGGCTTGCCATTGGTGTTATTCAGAACATATCCACATTGAGAATCGCTGATGAATTTCTGCCAAAACGGCAATACTTTGTCTGCTATAGGCACGGTTCGTACACCTGAATCGGTCTTTGAACTTTCAACAAAGAAAGTCTGTTCGTCAAGGTTTACATTTGAAATTTTTAGGTCGAGCAATTCGGACACACGCACTCCCGAATAAATCAGCATAAGCACTATTTTTACTGAATCAAGATTTGAATATTCCCACAAAAGATTTATTTCGCTTTCCGAAAACTCCCTGCGTGCTCGTTTTGTTTCATCTGACTTGGCATTGATTTTCAATTTTTCAGCAAGATTGTTATGGAGCATATCGTGAAATATGCAGTATTCGTAGATTTTGTTCAACAGAATTTTAATTCGCCTAACCGATTGATAACCGTTGTTGCAGTTGTCGAGAACTCGTTGCATATCAATGATTTTTATATCGGACATCTTGCGATTGTATAACATTGAGCATTGTTTGTATGCCGCATTATACTGTCTTTTGGTGTTCGGATTTGTGTCTTCGGTGATGAACTCCTTGTACCAAAGTTCATGAATTTCTGAAAAAGTGCGTCTTGCCGAATCAACATCAAACGGGTTTTGATTGTAATCAGCAAGAGCGTTCAGAGCTTTCGGCTTGTTGGGAAAGTAGCCTATAACTCTGCGTTCCTGATTGCGTGTTTCTTTGTTGTAGCCTATTGTCACGCAGGCAACCCACGGATTGCGCCTGTTTCCGCTCAGCTTATAAACAGAGCCGTAGCCGTTAGGCAGTTTCATTTTATACACTCCTTTTGCTTAAAAAAGGGTGCAAAAATCCCTTGTGCTTAAAATTACTTGAAAAACACAAGGGATTGTGATACAATTATTTTGCGTTTTAATCGTATCATCTGCACCCTGTGTAGGTGATTCCGCTCTGTTCGAGTACCAGTCGAGCAGGGCGGATTTTTTTATTTAATTCTTATTTGCTACGATAAGTTTAACCTTAGCATTATACTGGGCTGTATATGTTGTATCGCCGTCTTTATTTTCGTGTTCATCATAATGCTCTGCGATTGTAAAATCTTTGATACCAAGTATGCGTTCTTGATTTTCTTTTACGAAAGTAACATCTTCCGTGTGTAGATTGCCTACATCCATTCCATTTACAAGAATTCTGATAGCAGGATTGCCCTGATAATCATATTCTTGCATACTAACATTAAGAGTTTTGCCGGCACTCTTATCAGCTTTAAGTTTTTTCAAGATTTTCTGTCTGCCGTTAAAAGTAACGCCTGCAACTTTACATACCTTTGTATGCGATTTACCAGTTTCAGGTTTTGCATTTGTTTGCGGTTGTGGTGTCGGCTGTTTTGGTTTAAACAGTTTAGAGAGTAATCCCATTATTTTGCCTCCTTATTTTTATATTGACAAATACTATCAATAAATGTACAATAAAATACAAAGAGGTTAGCGCCTTTTCATCCCTATTTTTGACCGCTCATAGTGCCAGCTGCGAGCGGTCTTTTTTTATTTATTCTATTTAATCGGCAGACCATGGCTGTCGGTGTATGAGCCTGCGGCAATTCTGATTATATCAACAATCCAGCCTATGCCGAAAAGTCCGCCTGTGAAGAGGTAGAGGATACCCATACCTGCTTTACCTGCATAGAAGCAATGAGCGCCGAGCATACCGAGAACAACACACAAAATCAATGTCATACTTTTATCTTTAGGACTGCACAACTGATGATGAGATACAGTCGGAGGGGCAGAGGTCGCCACATTTGGCTGATTATTGATTATGTTCTGAATAATAATTGGTTGCTGTTCTGCTTTGTTTTCGGGATATTCAAGTTCGGACATACAGTAAGGGCAAAGTCTGTATTCTTTGCCGACATTTGCACCGCAATTTTTACATACCATAGATAACACACCTTTCAAATAATAATGTCATAGTGTTTTATTTCTTAATCTATTAAGTTTCTCAATTTCATTTTTTGACAAAGGGACACTTAAATCTTCAAGTTCCGGACAATACATATAGTAACCTATGTAAATTCTGCACTTAGGACATCTTCCCGTGCGTAAAAATACTGGTAAATCATAAACATATGGGTGTGTATTATCTGTTTTGTTTATACTATAAATTTTATTGTCATACCCCTTACAAAAATCACAACTGTTTGATGTAGTTAATTGCATATAACTCAGGTTTAAGTTGTGCATTGCTTTAATTTGTCGTTTAAAGCTTTCGCACTCTTTAGTAAGTATAATGTCAGGAAACATTTCAGGATGTTCTTTTCTTGCCTTATCCTCAATTTGTTTTGAAAGTTCTTTGTTTAACAATTCGGCATACTTTATTACTCGTAGGTACTGCTTTTCAGTAAGGTGCATTTTCTCATATGAAAGAGAATCAGAAATCTGATTAGATTTTAAAAGACATTCTACCGCTAAATCTAAATCTCCGTTCGCTTTGTGATTGGTAGCGGCTTTCTGCAATAAAAACATAACCTCAGAGTTTATACACGGAATGGCTCTTATATTTTCAACAGTGCTTACATCATAACTACCACAAGTAACGGGTATTTTTTCTAAAGAAACGTCGCTTTGATTATCTGATTTTAGAGAATCAACAAATCTTAAATTTTCGTCGGTCAAATATGAACTGTATTTGTTGGATATATCTTCAAAAAAATTATTTATTTTATTTTGCTTGCCCTTATCAGTTTTCAATTTATTGGCAGCTAAAAGAGTGGATTTCCAATATCTAAGAATAAATCTATTTGTATTTTGCTCGTAGTTATTTTTCAATTCTTTTAGTTGTTCTTTTGGTAAAGGGTGTCCTGAAGTTTTTCGCACATTATATTTACAGATTTCTGTTAATATTTGTAAAGCCTTAATGTAATTATTAAAATATGATTCAGGCTTTGCCGAATCTCTTATCCATTTTTCAGCTCCTGCATAATCACAGAAAAGTAAATATACAGCATTATCAGAAGATTCATTTCTATATTCATTGATAAATGGGTTTTCAAGTAAAGCATTTTTAACAGCTTGTGGTAGCTGTTCATTTGCGTCAACTTCTTTTTGAACTTCTAATTCCTTTGGAGTATCTGTTTTTGTAGGAGAATCTATTTGTTGGTGCGGTTCTGTTTTATGTGATTTGAATAATTTATCTAAAAATCCCATATTATCCCAACTTTCTGTAATAAAAATAATGTGCAGAACAGGCACTATAAATTGTAAAAAATTTACGGCTACATCAATAAATTATCTCTGTAAAATTCCATTGCTTCAACCATAAATTTATTTGTGACATTAAAATATTCGGCAAGTTCCCACGGTTCTGTTATGCCGTTGTGAACCGCTTCTTTCAGCTCATCCAAAGGGATGAGCTTTTTTATTGTGTGTTTCTTTACTTTTTGTTCCATTTTCCCTTTTACGGTTAATGGAGTTGTGAATAAATAAAAAGCACCTAAATCTATGTGAACTTCTTCGTGAGCAAGCAAAACTGTTTCCTCGGCAGTAGTTTCAATCTTGCTTTTGTCAAGAACTACAATTCCGTTTTCGTAAGGAAAAGAAAATGCTTTTGCTTTGTCAGTTTTGAAATAATCAACAGTTATCCCTTTTTGTTCACATTCAAAATAAATATCCTCTAAAGTCATTCAATCATTTCCTTTTTGAGATTTCTTAAATTTGATATAGCTAAGTATATCGTTTTTAAAATCTTCGCTTTCTCCTTCCATTTCTTGATAAGCAGCATACGAAAGTTCATCAAAATTTGCTTTCGGAAGAGGGGAAGAAACCTTTCTTGCAACATCTTCAACTAACTTTTCAATCTGCTCGTGCTGTTTCTTTTCTTCTTCGATTTCCTGCTCAGTCATAAGTCTTTCAACAGGAACACCGAGATAATTGGCTATTTTAAGGCGAGTTTGGTATTTAGGTAAAACACCGTTTTTCCAATTGCGTATAGAACCTTTACTCAAACCAACTGCAACCAAAACCGCAGTAACTGTTGTACCGTTCTCTTTACATATTGAATCCAATAAATCAAAGAACACAAAAATGCACCTCTACTTTTGTGCACTTTTCACGAAGTTCATATAAATGCACTTAAATTTCAAAAATGCACTTGCAAAGTACACTTTTATGCACTATAATAAACTTGTCAAGACGATGTGGGGACATTAACTTGACGAAAAAAGGTGTGTGAATGTGCACCAACTTTGTAATCTAATTTTTTTAACTGATTAAATTATAAAGGTATAGTGCACATTTGTCAACCTAAATTATCAATAAAAAAGGAGGTAATAAATTGTGGATTTTTACAAAATTGTGTCAGATATATGCGATAAAAGAAATATAACACTTTGTTCGTTACTCTCTCAATTAGAAATGAGTAAAGCTAACATCCGAAACTGGCGTAATGGCGTTATTCCTAAAATTTCAGTAAGACAGAAAATTGCTGAAATCACAGATACACCAGTTGAAAACTTACTGACGAATGAAGAAAAGTCAGTTGTCAACGAAATTCTTAAAAAGAACAGTAGGTAATACCACACAATCAATAATACCACAATCACAGTCCCATTAAACGGACTTTGCTGAAAAGAGGTGAAGAAATGAAAAATAAAATGATAGGCAACTATTCAAATGAAGGAGTGCTTAATATATCGGCTACAAATTTGCAGGAGTTTGAAAGCCTTATAAAAAAGGCAAAAAAACAAGCTAACGAATTGCAGGACACAATCAATCAGCTTGAATTCTTCAATTTTAGTTTTAAGTTCTCAACAGATAAGGATAATTAGTTACCTTCTATCATTCTTTCTGCATTCATAGCAGAAATGTCAAAATCTATAAAAGAAACGATTGCATTTATAAATTCGATTAAGTCGTCAACATTGTATTCCTGCTGCTTTCTTTCGTAATGGGTTTCGTCATTACCTATCCAAGCAGAAGCCATAGCTAAGTGTTTGATTTTACCATTGTCAATATAATTATTGATACATTGTGACAATGGAGCTTTTATTATTGCTTCTTTGTCATCAGGGTGTAGAAAAATGGCATAATCTTTTACCAAAAATTCCAATGCTTTTCTGTAAGCCATTCCTGAAATATCATTCAAACGATACTGCTGTGAAGCATAAGCCTGATTGTAAATGCTACAAAAATCAGGTGACAAAGCCTTGATGTGCTTTGAAAACTCTCGTTCTTCAACATCATAAACCGGCTCAAATCCTCTTAGGTCAGTTATATCACAATAAGGACCTATATGATAATTACCTAAAAAGGTCTTTTCACAATTGTGACAGAAGAAATGAACGAAAAGATTTGGAGAAGTATGTTCATCGTCAATATAGTAGGAGCTTAAATACGAGGGGTCGCCAGATTTGTGACACATAGGACAGACTGACGGATATTCGATTTCAAGATTTTTCTTACTAATGTCATCGTTCAATGATTCGCAGTTATAAATTGTCTTTTTGATAAGCAAAGACCCCTTTCATTATATAGTGTAATGAATTGCTGTTCATCACTACATATAGTATATCATAGAAAGTTGGTGAAATCAATGCACATCAATGAATTTGCTGAAACATTGCTCAAAAGCAGAAAACAGAAAGGTTTTTCGCAAAGCGAGCTTGCTAAGGAATCAGGCTTTACTAAAAGAGCTATTCAGTATTGGGAAAAAGGCAAAAAGAGCATTTCTCTTGAAAATGCCGACAGGCTCTTAACGGCTTTGGGTGTAGAAATCAAGATAGGTAAAACAGAAAGCAGGTGATAACAATGCAGATAACAGGCACACCCGATGAAATCGCAGAATTTATGAATCTGCTGAAAAGCGATTACAGAGGTGACTGCACAATTGAAAAAGATGTTAATTGAAATAAAGTAGGGAGGTGTTTATATGGACACAGTTCAGATGAACAAAAAAATCAAAGAAATTATGGATAGCAGTGATGTCTATCTGCTCTCGGAAGACGCCGCAAAGGCTATTGGAGTTGCTCCGCAAAACTTGCGTGAACAGGCAAAGGACGAACCCGAAAAATTGGGATTCAATGTAATTGTAGTCGGCACATCTATCCGTATTCCGAGAATACCGTTTCTCAATTATATTCTCGGTTCAAACCCGTTGAAAGGAGTGTAACAAATGCGGTTAAGAAATTACCCGACAAAAAGAAAGCTGCTCAAAGATATCGAAAGCCTCAGAGCAGAGAACAGACATCTCAGCATTGAGTTGAGAAACGCAAGAACGGACCTTGCCCTCGAGAAAACAGCGTCAAGCGGTTATCGTCACGAAAACCGAGAGCTAAAACGCAAGCTCAAAGCCCTTGAAACGCCTGAATCTGAAGCATTCAATTTTGAATGTGTGGGGGTTGAAAATGCCAACGACTACAAGGTTGTTTGATGAAAAGAACATTTTGCGGACCTTAGCAAAATGTTTATCAAATATAAAGGTGGGAAAATATTTTGAATTACACTGATTTTATATCCTCAAACGGATACATATGCACTGAATCTGAGTTTGAAATTGCTAAGGCACACGCTAAGAACAAGTTGGCGGTTATTATCAGCCGATTTGGTGATGCAAACGGTGAACGCCTTGAGGATTATTACCTTGAACAGCTTATCAGGGAAGAACTCAGAGCTGAAAGAGTATCAAAGGCGTTGTTTGAAATGCAACTTGCAGGCAAAGAGAAATCCCGCATTGCTTAGGAACAGCAACACGGGATTAAACAAAAAGAAATTTAAACAAGCTCATTATATCATATTGAATCGAAAAATCAATAGTTAGGAGATATTAAAATGTGCGAAGTATGCAGAAACACTCCGTGTAATCCGATATGCCCAAACGCACCGCAAGTACTGGTAATGGGGCATTGCAGAGCGTGCAACGCAGAACTCAGATATGATTATACATATTTCAGAGATACAAATGATGATATTTTCTGTTCTCGTGAATGTGCCGAACTTTTTCACGGCATTACCGAGGAAGAATGGTCAATAGATTAAGGAGGTAACATAAAATGACCAAAATTACAGAACCCGTTAATTTGCTTGAAGCTGCTGATATGGAAGAAGTAAAAAATCTGTCAACAGTTAATGATGTAGAACCTGATTCAACCGATTTAATTCAGGTAGCTCAGATTCCTGTCATTATCGAGAATCTCAAGCTGGTTAAATCTGAAATTGAGAAAAAGGTAAACACTGCCTGCGAAATGATATGTACAGACGAAAACTACAAGGAAATCAAGAAGTTGCGTTCATCGCTCAATAAGGAATTTGCGGAATTTGAAACTCGCCGAAAAGCGGTTAAATCGGAAATAATAACACCTTATGAGGCTTTTGAAACAGTTTACAAAGATTGCGTGTTATTGCCTTATAAGAAAGCTGATTCCGCCCTTAAAGGTAAGGTTGACACCATTGAGCAGGGTCTTAAACAGGAAAAGTACGAAAAATCAAAAAGCTATTTTGATGAGTATTCAAAATCACTCGGTATTGATTTTGTGGCATATGAGCAAGTTAGTTTAAACATTACTATGAGCGTATCTCTCAAAAAGCTTAAAGAAACTATAAAATCTAACCTTGACAAGATTATGGATGACTTAAAGCTTATCGCAACGCAGGAGCACAAGGACGAAATCCTGTACGAGTATAAGCGGTCTTTGAATGTATCGGTTGCAATAACTTCCGTAACCGAGAGGTACAAGGCTATTGAAGAAGAAAAAGCAAGGGCAGAAGCCGAAAGAGCAGAGCGTGAAAAGGCTGAACAGGTCATGAAAGATACTATTGCCGAATATGAACCGTTTGTGGCAAATGTGCCTGAAGAAGTTGTTCCACCGGAAGATGAAACACCTGCGGTTCGGGAACCGGAAGAACAGCCTGAAGAAAAAATTCTGTCACTGTCTTTCAAAGTATACGGAACAAAATCTCAGCTTAAAGATTTTGCTCTTACGGTAAAACAGTTAATCAGCGAAAGGGGATTAAGATATGAGTAATTATAACATTCAGAATCAGATTCAGCAGAGAAAACCAAAATTTTCAGCCATGCTCCAGACAGTGGCTTTTCAGAAAAGCCTTTCAAATTCAATGAAAGACCCGAAGGAAATCCAAAAGTTCACGGCGGCTATTACCTCAGTAGTGAGTACCAATCCGGCACTCGAAGAATGTGATGCAGGAACAATTCTTTCAGCGGCACTTTGCGGACATTCGCTCGGCTTGCCACCATCACCACAGCTTGGACAGTATTACATGGTTCCGTTTAAGGACCGTAAGAACAATCGTACAACAGCAACATTCGTTCTTGGTTATCGTGGCTATATTCAGCTTGCTATCCGTTCAGGACAGTATAAAAGACTTAATGTGGTGGAAATCAAAGAGGGAGAACTTCTTAATTGGGATCCGCTCACAGAAGAAATTACAATCAAAATGATTGAAGATGAAACAGAGCGTGAAACAGCTGAAACAATCGGATATTATGCTTATTTTCGCTATGTAAACGGCTTTGAGAAAGCTCTTTACTGGAGTAAGGATAAGATGAAACAGCACGCTATGAAGTATTCAGCTGGATATGCAAATGATATCAAGAAGGGTACAAGCTATACATTTTGGGCAAAGGATTTTGATGCGATGGCTAAGAAAACAATGCTCAGACAGCTTATCAGCAAATGGGGCGTTATGAGTGTTGAAATGCAGACAGCGTATGAAGCTGACAATCATATAATCAATGCCGACGGTACTCCCGATTATGAAACGAATACAATGATTGACGCAGATGTACCGTCAGATGCCCCATTACCGGAATCATCTGAACAGCAGATTGATTCCGATGAAGCATTCTCAATCGATGATCTTGCAGAGTGAGATGATTGATGTTGAGATAATAAGTACAGGCTCTAAGGGCAACGCAGTTCTTCTTGACGGTCAGGCCTTGATTGACTGCGGAGTGCCGTTTAGCAAACTTGTTGAGTGTAAAGTGGTTGACCGAGTTAAATATGTATTCTTAACTCATCAACACGGAGATCATTGCAATGTTGCCACTCTAAAGCGACTACTTTCCGAACACCCTCTTATTAGGATAATCTACCCCAATTATCTTTGCAAAAAGTTTTTTTCATTAGGTGATACCTCCTTTCAAAACAATTCATTTATTGTCGCACAGGATAAATGGTACTCAATAAGCAACATTACTTTTTCGGCAGTACCACTTCGGCACGATGTTCCAAACATCGGCTGGAAGTTACACTTCAACACTCAACAGGGGATATATAAAGTTATATACGCAACTGATACATCGGAAATCGCTCATATAACAGCTAAGAACTACGATTTGTATCTTGTAGAAGCTAACTACTCAAAAACAGAATTACTTAATCGAATAAAAGATAAACGATTGAAAGGTCAATATGTGTACGAAGATAGAGTTCTTCGTACACATTTGAGCAAAGAAAAGTGCGATGAATGGTTGTATCAAAATATGGGTAATAACAGTTTCTTCGTTTATATGCACCAACACGAGGACTTAGTATGATTACATCAGCGAACATAGTATCTTATGACGGATATAACTTAATAGTAAGACCGCATGAGCGTATCGGCAGAGAACTTGCACAGAAACAAGTACATGAAATTGAACTCAGAATTGTTGACGGACGCACGATTTCTGCCGAACAGCGAAGAAAAATATACGCAATCATCAGAGATATAGCATTTTGGTGCGGAGATAATCCCGAATGGATTAAAGAATATTTCAAGTTTAATTTTTGCGGTGAATTTGGCATTGAATACTTTTCGCTGTCTGATTGCGAAAAAAGCGTAGCAAGAGATTTCATAAGCTATCTGATAGATTTTTGTTTCTACCAAAATATCGGAACAAGAGATACTCTGCTTAATGTTACAGATGATATAGGCAGATACTTGTACAGTTGTCTTGAAAATCATAAGTGTGCAATATGCAATGCACAAGGTGAAGTTCATCATGTTGACAGAATTGGTATGGGGCGAGATAGGGAACAGATTGTACATATAGGATTAAAAGCTATATGCCTTTGCAGAAAGCACCACGATGAAGCACATCGGCACGAAAAAGAGCTGTTTGATAAGTACAAAATCTACGGTATAGAGCTTGATGAATATCTTTGTACAAAGCTGAAACTTAATACAAAAAGAAAGAGGTGATACAGTGAATGGCTGGACAACCAAAGCGAGGGCTTGACTTTGCGGCTTGGGATGTTCACTTGTTCGATGATGATGAGAGATTTGATGTGCTTATTGATGCACAGGGTTGGGACGGCTTTGGAGTATTTTTTTGGATTTGTACCAAAGCTTATGCAACAAATGGTTACTATTATGAGTGGCGAGAAGAAACCAGTGCTGCCACGATAGCGAAACGAATGAGCGGTGGAATTAAATCAGATACGGTAAATCAGGTAGTTAAGCTTTGCTTACGAATTGGGCTGTTTGATAACGGGCTGTTTGATAGGGAGAGCATACTGACCAACAAAATGATGCAAGAACGATATATGTACGCTATCGAAAAACGCTCCGTGCGAGGTCGCACAATAAATAGATTATATTGGCTTTTGAAAACGGAAGAAACAAAGGCTTATATAGTTATACCTGAAAATGAGCATAATCTCTCCGAGAATGAACATAATCTCTCCGAGAACGACACAAAGAAAAGTAAAGTAAAGGAAAGTAAAGTAAATAGAAATAATTATTATGCGATGCCGTCTGCAAATGCAGCCGACACCGCCGGTGAAAATATTTTTATTACATTACCTTTGAACGATAAGAGTAATTATTCAGTTTCAAAATCTGATGTTCAGCACTACAAAATTTTGTATCCTGCTGTTGATGTAGAACAACAATTGCGTTCGATGTTGGGGTGGCTCGAAGCTAATCCGAGCAGGAGAAAAACAAGAACCGGCATTAAAGGGTTCATTACTAAATGGCTTAATAAGGTCCAAGACAGAGGAGGTGTAGGATATGGATTCAATCCAAGCGATAATGTCAAGAATAATGTCACCACAGCGAGCGGAGGAAATTATCCAACGGGCGAGAAAGTCTTCTAAAGAACTCACTCCGAGAGAAAGAGCCGAACAAGAAGCAAAAGTGTTTAACTCAACACCCGGTAAGCTCATTGGCTATGAGTGCGAGAAATGTATGAACCGAGGCTATATTTACCGTGTAAAGGCAGGCGAAACGCCTTTCGGGCAGGTTACATATGATGTGGTTGCTTGCAAATGTGATTGTATGAAAATTCGAGATGAACTTCACAGAATGCAGAACAGCGGTCTTCAAAAACTTCTTAAACGATATACTTTTGAAAGTTACAAGACAACCTCAGATTGGCAGAAATATGTGAAAGATAAAGCATATGAGTACATTGACAAATGCTCTGATTGGTTCTTCTTCGGCGGTCAGCCCGGTTGTGGAAAGACACATATATGTACGGCTATTGTCGGAGCATTACTCAAAAAAGGCAAAGCACCTAAATATATGCTTTGGCAGGATGATATTACCAAAATCAAGCAGGCATCGAGTAATTTAGAGGTGTATGAAGCTCTCATAAATTCATATAAGCAAGCGGAAATTCTTTACATTGATGATTTCTTTAAAACTCGCAGGGGCGATTTTGTCTCAACAGCTGATGTCAATGCTACATTTAAGATTATCAATTACAGATACAATGAAGGATTGCCGACTGTCATAACATCTGAATTATCACTTGAACAGATTTCGCAGATTGATGAGGCTTTAGGCAGTAGAATTTCAGAAATGGCTAATCCGAAAATTTTTATTAAAGCCGATAAAAATAAGAATTACCGTTTTACGAGAGGAAATGAAAATGATGTCTGAAGCACAGGAGCAATGTAAACTCATTAAATGGGCGGATAAATGTGTGCAAATGAAAATACATCCTGAACTTTCAATGCTGTACGCTGTTCCAAATGGTGGCAGAAGAGATAAAGCCGAAGCCGCACATCTTAAAAGGCAAGGAGTTAGGGCAGGTGTTCCAGATTTATGCCTTGCTGTGCCAAAAGGTAAATATCACGGCTTATATATTGAGCTTAAAGTCGGCAACAATAAGACTTCTGAACATCAGGATAAATGGTTGCAGAATCTTTCACGGTGCGGATACGCCGTAAAGGTATGTTATGGCAGTACATCAGCAAAACAAGCAATTGAAAAATATCTGAAATTGGGTGATTGCTGCTAATGAAATTGCAGGTTTGTCGAAAGTGTAAACACGAATATCATCCGTGTAGCATACGGAAATGTCCATATTCAAAAAAAGGCTTATACATATGTGTCTATTGTTGTAAAAAGTGTCCGTATGTTAGGCAGGTCCCTTTGGGGTGGATATGTTTGTATGATAAACAAAAAGAAATATAAATATGAGTTGTGATAAATGAAAAGCAACTGGAAATTAAGAAGTAAACAGCACGAAGATCGTATTCGTGGTGAAATGTTTGATACCGGTATCGGTTACGGGTTGGAACTTGCTTCCGTAATATTGAGTCGCCATTTCGGATTCGGAGCAAAGCGACTTTATAAATTAAATCTTGAAGCCCTGAGATATATTGCGAATATTAAAGATGGGGCAGAAGAATTTACCGAGGAATACAAGAACAATGTAGAATATGCCTCTATTAAAATGCACAAAGAATTTGATAAAACTATGGCATTAAAATACAAAGGCATTGACTATGGACAGAAATTGAGAAACGAGATAGATAACGAAAGCTATCTTAATTTGGAAATAGAGGTGGATTAAGTGATGAGAGAATATTTATTCAGAGGCAAGATGATAGCTAACGGTAAGTGGTCAGAGGGCAATTTGCTTGTGACTAAACAAGGTTGCTGTATAACACCCAATGCAACCGTTTTAGGCAGCTATGGTGCGGTAGACCCCGAAACAGTCGGACAGTACACAGGCTTGACCGACAAGAACGGCACGAAGATTTTTGAGGGGGATATTGTAAAATATGGTGATACTGTTCATAATGTAGTGTTTGAACAAAGAAACGGAACAGCGTATTTTGGTCTTGTGTATTCAACACTTGAAACCTTATCGTTTGGATATTATCAAGATTTGAAACAAATTGAAGTAATCGGCAATATCTACGATAATCCTGAACTTTTAGAAGGTGAAAATAATGAAAAAAGGGACAACAGTTGAAAACGGATATGATGCCGAGGGACGCTGGCATTTGAAGATCAAAAAAGCTAAAGGCAAGTTTACGCTCGACGAAATAATTGAAGCGGCGAAAGAATGGGAAGAAGATTACTACGCTGTGATTATTAAAGCGATGGGCGATGAGACAGCACAGTATTACGATGATGACCTTGAGGGGGATTACGTGACGCTATATCGTGCCACGGATTTTATCGCCGAAATGAAATAAAGGACAAGAAGTCCGGAAAGGAATTTAGATAATGCTTGAGGCAAAACCGATTGAATTAAAGGATGCCAACATCTATGTTCAAATGCTTCACCGTCATCATCCCCCTGTTTATCGTGACAAATTTCGAATAGCAGCTTTTGACGGAACAAAGATAGTTGGTGTAATTCAAGTTGCAAGACCCGTTTCAAGAATATTGGACGATGGGAAAACCATTGAAGTGGTCAGGCTTTGCACTGACGGAACAAAAAATGCTTGCAGTTTCTTATATTCAAGGGCTGCGAGAATAGCAAAAGAAATGGGATATGACAGAATCATTACATATATTCTTGAAAATGAATCTGGTGATTCCTTAAAAGCTTCCGGTTGGAAGTTTGGCTATTTGACCAAAGGACACAAATGGACTTGCCCTTCAAGACCCAGGAAAACATTATCGCCGGATTGTAACAAGCAACTTTGGAAAAAAGATTTGAAAGGATGATTAAAAATGAATAACTTTGAAAAAATCAAATCAATGAGTATCGATGAAATGGCTCGGAGTTGTATGAGTTTTTTTGCCTGTCCATATGGAACTCCATATTTCGGTTGTCCTATGGAAAAGCGATTTAATGGCAGTTGCATTGACTGCACGAAACATTGGCTTGAAAGTGAGGTAGAAGAATGAAAGGTGTTAAAAATATCACCGTTAATTACGATAACAATGAAAGCAAGACGATTACAAAGGGACTTGTTATTGATTTTGGTAAACTTGATAACGATGAGGGCGATGTTTGCTTTAATATGTGTAACATCAAAGGCAAGGATTTGCATTTGATTGTAACCGCTGTTGTTGCGTTGGCACAGGAACTTGGTATGCTTGACGAGGAGGAGCGTGATACGAATTGACGGTTAAAGATTATTTATATTCGGTCAGGGTTTCGGATAAGCTGATCAGAACGAAAGAACACGAGCTGTCGAAACTTAGGCTGAATATTGCACAGGTATCGGTTAAGCAGACCGAGCCTGTTAAGACATCAGGAGTGAATGACCCTATGCGGATTGTGGATAGGATTGCAGACCTTCAGGCTGAAATCAATCGGGAAATTGACAATCTTGTGCGGTTGAAAACTGAAATCCGCAGTAAAATCAACGCACTTGACGATTACCGTTACATTGCAATTTTGACCGAGTATTACATAAATTGTCAGAGGTGGGAGGATATTGCCGAGAGTATGGAAATGAGCGTAAGGCATACCCTGAGATTGCACGGCGAAGCGTTACAGGCGTTCCGAAAAAAGTTCGATTTCTCGTAAAATTATTTTGAAATGTCATTGAATGTCACCCTTACCCTGCGTATAATGGTATTATGAAAGTTTGACAAACAGGACATATGTAGAACTCTCCTAAGATAAAAAATCGCACAGACCGCTCTCGTTTGAGGGCGGTTTTGTGTTGTGTGTGGTTATTTTATACAAATTATTACTTTCTTGATTGTGCGGTTTACAGAAAAATGTAAAATCTGTTGAATTGTGTCAAATAATATGATAGATTAGTGATATATTACAACTAAGGAGAGTCGCATATGAGCGGAGAAAATAAGGCAAAAACCTGTTTTGTTATAATGCCTATATCAGACCAGCCAAAATATCCTACAGGTCATTTTGATAAAATATACGAACAGATAATTGTTCCTGCTGTCAAAGAGGCGGAGTTTGAACCTATAAGAGCAGATAGCGATCAAATATGTGATCCGATAATGCAAAAAATTTTGAAAAATTTAGTTGAATGCGATATGGCAATTTGTGATTTAAGTTCAAGAAATCCGAATGTTATGTATGAATTAGGAATTCGACAAGCCTATGGTAAAAAAGTAGTTTTGATACAGGATGATGCTACTGATAAAATTTTTGACGTAGCAGGAATAAATACTGTTTTTTATAAGAGAGATAGATTGTATGAAAATGTTATTAAGGCAAAAGATGATATTGCTAATGCGATAAAGGAAACTTATGAAAATGGTTCGTATTCATTATTAGATATCGCAGGTTTAAAAAATGTTATTTTAGATAATCAGCAATCAAAAAATAATGATATTCAAGTTAGTAATCGTGTACTTGCAGATATAATGATTTCACAATGCAAAGACATAGATAAATTAATAAACGGCACAAGAGATGTTGATTTACTTTTGGAATATTACAAAAAGATAGCAACAATTGTAGGCAAGGGCGAAGAGAATAAAACTATAACACCGGAAGAGCGTATAAGGTTGAAAAATGCCCTTTCAAAAATAAATGATAGAATGGGCGAATTAAGATATAATAATTGAGAGTGCATTTAGTACTCTCTTTTCTTTTGCTTATTTTTAGAAATTTCAGACAAAGAGAGGTGATACCGTGAAAGACAAATTAAATGCAAGGCAGAGGAAGTTTGCGGAATATTATGCGCAGAGCGGTAACACCGTTCAGAGTGCCATTATGGCGGGATATTCCGAGAATTACGCAAATGCAAGAGCGTATGAATTGTTGGAGAATGTTGGAGTTTCAAAATACATCAAGGAGCTTTCCGATAAGCTCAAGGACGAGCGCATTATGAGTGCAAAGGACAGACAGGTTGCTTTGTCCGACATTGCAAGGAATGACGATCAGGACACATCCGACAGAATCAGGGCGATTGACACGCTCAACAAGATGACGGGCGAATACACCGTTAAGGTTGACGCAAAGGTTGAGCAGTCCGAAAAGCTATCCGATGTGTTCAGACAGTTGGGTGGTGAGGGACTGAGTGAGTAACAAATTCCCGCTTTCACAAAAGTATATCGACTTTATCAACACAACAAATGTGTCGGCTGAATTTCTTGAAGGCACGACAGCTTCGGGAAAAACAACAGTCGGAGCAGGCGTTAAGTTTATGCGAATGGTGTCGCAGTCGCCGAAGAAGCTTCACGCAATTGCCGCCAAAACTACGGGCAAGGCTGAGGAAACTATAATTCAACAGGACAACGGTATTCTCGACTTGCACCGCAACGCTGTTTATTGTGGTAACGGCGACAAGGATTATAAGCTGCCGCATATCAAGTTTGAGGGCAAAATTATCTATATTCTCGGCTACAGCAGTCGAGATAAATGGGAAATGGTACTCGGTGCGCAGTTTGGCTGTGTGTATATTGATGAGATAAACACCGCCGATATTGAGTTTATCCGAGAGATGTCAACCCGTAATGACTATATGCTTGCAACGCTGAATCCCGATGATCCGAGCCTGCCTGTGTATAAGGAGTTTGTCAACCGCTCCCGTCCTTTTAAAAAATATGAAAACGATGTTCCTCCCGAGATTACGGCGGAGCTTACCGAAGAACCTGTACCGAATTGGCGGTATTGGTTCTTTTCTTTTGCCGATAATTTAAGTCTTACACCCGAACAGATTGAAAAGAAAAAGAACTCTGCACCGAAAGGTACAAAGCTCTATAAAAATAAAATCTTAGGTTTGAGAGGCAGAGCAACAGGGCTTGTGTTTCCGAATTTTGAGAGGGCAAGACACATCAAATCAAAAGAGTGGGCAGAAAAGTTTTTGAACTGTAACCGCAAGTCGGAACACTTTGTTCAGTTCACCGCAGGTCTTGATACCGCCTATTCGCAGAAGTCGCCTGACACTATCGCAATGACATTTTACGGCATTACCAATCACGGCAAGTGTGTTCAGCTTGATGAAAGAGTTTATAACAACGCTGAAATGCAAACACCTATTGCCCCGAGTGACACGGTGAAGAATTTTATTGATTTTCTTGACCGCAACCGTGATGAATGGGGCTTTGCACGCACGGCTTTTATTGATAGCGCCGACCAAGCGACTATTACCGAATTTCAAAAGTATAAGCGACAGCACGGCTGTGTCTATGACTTTGCAAATGCATGGAAGAAAACGAAGATTATTGACCGAATCAATCTTGTACTCGGCTGGCTTGCCACCGACTGTTATTTTGTGCTTGAACATTGTAAAAACACGATTGCCGAGTTTGAAATTTACAGCTGGCGAGAGGATAAAGACAATACACCCGAGGACGGTCACGACCATTGCATTAACAGCGGTCAATATGCGTGGCTGCCGTTTAAAAATATTATTGGAAGTGAAATAAATGGGGCTGATTAACAGAATGGCTGAATCTATCAGATCTGGAATTAAAAACTTTTTGCAGATTACTCCTGCAAGCGACAAAACAATTACCGTCACCGAAACAAGCAATCATCTGACCGAGTGCTTTATCAATCGCATTTGGTATTGGGGCAACAGCAAACAGCTTGCGGAGCTGTACAGGCAGATTGATACAAACAAAACTATGTTTTGGGCGGCAAAAAGCACAAAGGGGCTTGAAATCCGTAAAATACACACGGGCTTGCCGGCACTCATCTGCGAAACGCTCGTGAATATCGTAATTGCCGACTACAACGGCACAGATGTTACAAGTAAAAATTCAACCGCTTATGCAGAGCGTTGGGAAGACATTGAAAAGCAGAACAAGTTATCCGACACGGTTAAGCAAATGCTCCGTGACCTATGTGTTGTCGGTGACGGTGCTTTTAAGGTCAGCTTTGACACGGCTGTATCAGATGTTCCGATTGTTGAATGGTATCCTGCCGAAAACATCGACTTTACATATGTGCGCGGCAGAATCCGAGAGGTTAAGTTTTACACCGATTACACGCAAAAACACCGCCGTTATCGTTTTGAAGAAACATACGGTTACGGCTATATTCACTATGCTTTGTATGATGACAACGGCAAAGAGATTGACCTGCACACGGTTGACGCTCTTTCGTGGATTGATTCAAAGGGCGTTACATTTGACGAATCATATATGTGGGCTGTACCTGTCCTTTACGGCAAATCGTGCCACAAGGGCAGAGGTGCGGGCATTATCGGCATAAAAACAGACGCTTTTGACAGCCTTGATGAAGTGTGGTCACAGTGGATGGACGCACTCAGAGCCTGCCGGACAAAGCAGTATGTGCCTGATTGCCTTGTTCCGAGAAATCCCGAAACCTGTCAGCCGATGTCGCCAAATCCGTTTGACAACCGATTTATCACCGTGGGCAACGATATGTCTGAAAACGGCAACGGCAACAGGATTTACACCGAAAGTCCGCAGATTCAGCACGAAAGCTATTTGAGTTCATACATTACTGCCCTCGACCTCTGCTTACAGGGCATTATATCGCCGTCAACTCTCGGCATTGATACGAAGAAGCTTGATAATGCAGACGCTCAGCGTGAAAAGGAAAAGACAACCCTTTACACAAGGCAGAACCTTGTGAAAATTACGCAGAACGCACTTCAAAGCCTTGTTGCAGTTGTACTCAATGCAGACAGTGAACTCAACGGCAAGGGTATTGTTGAAGGCTTGGAGGTATCCGTAAACTTCGGCGAATATGCAAATCCGAGCTTTGAAAGTCAGGTTGAAACCGTGTCAAAAGCAAGACAGGGCGGTTTGATGTCAGTTGAAACCTCGGTTGACGAGCTTTACGGCGACAGCAAGTCGGAGGATTGGAAAGCCGAAGAGGTGCAGAGAATTAAGGAAGAACAGGGCATCGCAGGCGAAGAAGAAAAATCGGAGCTTGACGATGTGGACCTTACCGACACAGAAGGACCTGACAATAACGCAGATGATGAAGAAAATGCGGAAAATAATGCAGAAAAAACCGAAAGCAATCCCGAACAGAACGATACACAGGTAAACAATGAGTGATTACAATATCAGAGAAGCCTTTGAAAAAATCGAAGATGAACTGATTGACAGCATGATGCGCAATTTCAGCCGTCACAGAGCCGAAGAAACCAAAGAGGGTTACAACTGGACACAATGGCAGGCTGAACAGCTCAAAAGTCTTGAAGAGTACCGTAAGCACAACGCAAAGAAATTCGGCAAGCGTTTCAAAACCATTAACGGCAAGGTTGAAGAGATGATTCGCACCGCCAAAGCTGACGGAAATGCAAGTCAGGAGGCAGAAATTCTTGAAGCTGTCAAGGACGGTTTCAAAGCCCCGAAAAAGCCGTCAGCACACAGCACAGCCGAGTTCTTTAAGGTGAATGACCGTAAACTTGACGCACTCATAAAATCGACCACAGACGATTTAAAGAAGGCAGAAACGGCGGTTTTGCGTATGAGCAACGACAAGTACCGCAAGGCGATTTTTAACGCACAGGTTGCAATGAACACGGGTGCGGTTACATACGAAAAAGCCGTTGATATAGCTTGCAAAGATATGCTCAACGCAGGTCTTAATTGTGTGGAATACAAGAACGGTGCAAGGCACACGCTCTCGGATTATGCGGATATGGCGGTTAAAACAGCCAACAAAAGAGCCTATCTGCGTGGTGAGGGCGAAAAGCGAGCCGAATGGGGAGTATCCCTCGTTGTTGTGAACTCAAGACAGGGCGGTTGCCCCGATTGTGCAAAATATATCGGCAAGGTGTTTATTGACGATGTTTATTCAAACGGCAAAAAGTCAGACGGAAACTATCCGCTCCTCTCAACCGCAATCAAGAACGGTTTGTTTCATCCGAGATGTAAGGACAGCACAAGTACATATTATCCCGAACTTGATGATTTGGACGCACCGTTGTCTGAAGATGAAATCAAAGAGCTTGACCGTCAGCGAGGAATTGAGGAAAAACAGCAGTATGCACAGCGACAGGCAGAACGCTTTGACCGCCGTGCCGAATACAGTCTTGACGAGGACAATAAACGCATTGCCCAAACCCGAGCCGATGAGTGGCACGATAGGGCTGATATGCTTGAAGAAAAGGCGAAACAATTTTCTTTGAAGACTGATGTACAAAAATATTACAGACCTGTTTTTAAGGAAGATATATCAAAAACTTTTGAACGCAAAATTGAGGGCGAAACAATTACAATTGATACCCACAAGGCAAATACATTGTGTGATAATGTTTATATTTCAGATAAGGTAAAGCTAAAACGAAAAGAACTTCATGATTTTGATATGCAAGTGAGAAAAGCATTTGATATGCTCGGAGAGGTTGAAACAAGCGGAAAACCTGAAATTTGTATTGTCACTCCCGAAGAAATGCGAGTAAATGCTATTGCTTCATATATGCCAATGCAGAATGTTCTAAATGTCAATTCAGCATACTTTTCAACAAGTGATTTGTCAGATTTACAAGAAAACTTGGCTTGTCCGCAAGACGGATTGAGTACAATTCTTCACGAACTGATTCATTGGCAAGACGCTAAAAATTACAGAGCAAAATTCGGAGGTATTAACGATTATTTTGAATATTGCGATTACCTTAATAAAATTTATGCTCCAAAGGTTGAAAAATTGATAAATAACGGTTATAATATAGAGGATATAAGTGAGTATGCTTTTGAATGCTTAAAAGATAAAGCTATGGATGAAGTGTATAACGAGTACAGAGTCAGCAAACTTTTAGGGTGATGATGGTATGAGATTGATACAAACTGAAGAACAAAAATCTCTATGGAATGCGTTTAAGCCGTACCTTGTAACAAATGGTTTAAATGTCACTTTGCGTGAAGATGCTCCACAAGAAGCTAAAGATGCTGAAGCACTTTACAGTAAGCTTAGAGAGGAACAAAAAATGCAATATCTAAAATATAGTGGCATAATCTAACCGCTCCGTAAAAAGGGCGGTTTTGTTATATGCAATTCACAAAAACAGCATAAAATTACGAATTGAGCATTTTATAATCGACAGCAATGTTGATTATAGGGTGCTTTTTGCATTTAAACCCGTCGATTTCGACCGGTTTAGAAAGGTGGTGACAGAATGAAAATCAGAGTAACAACAGCATTTAATGACAGGCAGAACGGTTATGTAACCCGACCTGTGAATGAAGTTTTTGAATGCTCCGAGCAGAGAGCAAAGGAACTCATTGACAGCGGTTTTGCAGAAGAGGTCAAGCCTGACGCTCCCAAAAAGCCGAGAGCCAAAGCAGTTAAAACAGAAAAAACAGAAAAAGCGGATTAAGCACTTTACGAATATGTAAGGTGCTTTTTTATTGTCCGAAGACATTAAACTACGGGAGACACCGTGCAAAACTGAAACAGAGAGACACTCTATAAACTGATTACGGGAGACACCCGAAAAACTGAAAGGATATGAAAAAATGGCAGAACCAAATCCAACACCAACCCCCAATGAACCGACACCTGCACCGCAGGGAACACCGCAGGGAAACGCTCCTGCCTTTGATTATGACAAGCTCGCAAGCCTTATTACAGGCAAACAGAGCGTGACAGAGGACACCGTTTTGAAGTCATATTTTAAGGAGCAGGGATTGTCAGCCGATGAGATGAAAGAGGCTATCGGTGCTTTTAAAAAGCAGAAAGCCAAGAACACTCCCGACTTTGCAAAAATGCAGTCGGAAGTTGAATCCGCAAACAACGCAAAACTTATGGCAGAAGTCAACCAATCGGCAACCCTCGAAGCCGTAAAACAGGGCGTTGACATTGCAACCGTTCCGTATGTGCTTAAAATTGCAGACTTTTCAAAGGCTGTGACAGACGGCAAGGTCAATGCGGAAAAGCTGACAGAGGCTGTTAAAAAGGTGCTTGACGATATTCCCGCACTCAAGGGCAAACCTGCCGAGAACGGCACAGGAGTTAAGAAAATCGGCGGTGACGGCAACAGCGACAAAAATTTAACAGAAGATGCCTTAAGAGAAATTTTCGGCATCAAATCTAAAAAGTAAGAAAAGAGGTAAATAATTATGGCAGTATTAGAATACGCAACTATTTTCAGTAATGTATTAAGAGAATTGTATGGTCAGGCCCTTACTTGCGATGACCTTTACCACTCAAACTCTGACATTCAGATTATCAACGGTAAGGATATTAAAATTCCGAAACTCTCGGTCAGCGGTTATAAAGACCATACACGAGGTGCAGGCGGTTTTAATTTGGGTACATATTCAAACGGTTACGAAACCAAATCCCTTGACCACGACAGAGATATTGAGTTTGCTATCGACCCTATTGATGTTGACGAAACAAATATGGTAGTGACTATCGCAAATATTCAGACACGCTTTGAAAAAACACAGGCTATACCTGAACTCGACTGTTATACTTACAGCAAGCTTTATACAGAAGCTAAGCGAGTTGGTGCAACAGTAAAAACTACTGCATTAACTGCGGCGAATGTGCTTGCAGATTTTGACGATAACCTTGAGGCTTTTGCCGAAGCGGGTGTACCGCTCGACAGGGTTATTCTTTATGCGACACCACAGTACAAAAAGCTTTTGAAGAATGCAGAGGGTATTCAGAGAACACTTGAAATCAGTTCCGCAAAGGGCATTGACCGCCGTGTTCGTTCCGTTGATGATATTGATAAGATTGTAGAAGTGCCAAGCTCAAGAATGAAGTCTTTGTTTGATTTTACAAACGGTTGTGTTGCTGACAGCTCAGCTAAGCAGATTGACTATATTCTTATTGACCCGGAAGCACAGGTGTCAAGAGTTAAGTATTCATATATCAATGTCTATACTCCAGGTTCTGACAGCCGAACAGCTGATAATTATATATATCAGAACAGAAAAGTTAATGGTACTTTTGCCATTGACGAACTTATGAAGCAGGGCGTAATCATTCATGCCGAGGCTTAAAGCGAGGTGAGAAAAAATGAAAGCAATCAAAGACAATAAGTCATATACAGTCAACACAGACGAGGAAGCTAAGACTTATGTATCCCGTGGTTATGATATTCAGGATGACAACGGCAAAATCAAAGAATATGGATTAGGCAAGAAAATTTCTGTTGATGATTACAATACTTTGAAGAAAGAAAATTCAAAGCTCAAAGCCGAAAACAAAAAACTTAAAGAGAGTACCAAGTCAGACACAAAGGAGTAAATCTATGTATGCCGATTACATTGAACAGCAGGGCGGAGATGAGAACAGCGTTATCTCTGCCGAACACATTGATGTTCTGACTTTTAACCGCATTGATTTTGAAAAACTTTCGGAAATGCAGAAGAGAATCATCGGCAGAGTGCATAGCAGACTTACTGCTTTTGAAGAAGAAAATGCCGATATGATTTCTTCCTATCTGAAAAGCTATTCAATCAACGGTACATCAATGGAATTTGGTGCAAGCTGGAACTTAATGTGCATCAGTGGAGTGGCAATTCCTGCCGACCTCTATGCGTTGCTAAAATCAACAGGACTTTGTTATCCTGCAATCTGAAAGGTGCGTGAAAACCGTGAAATTTCCGTCACTTGTAAAAAAGCAGTTCTGCAAAACTCCTGTCGAGGTCACAATCTACGGTGAGGGAATAACCGAGGACGGCTCTCCTGTTATCGCATTTGAGTGCAAAAACCTGTATCCCTCCGAAAATCTTTATCCGTCAAATATATTATGCGGAGGCAACGCTGTGTGCAATGTGCAGTCAAAGACAAAGACAGTCTATACCAAAGAGCAGAAAATTGTTCAGGTGTCGGCTGTCTTGCTTTTTGACGGCGACATTGCCCCCGACAGCCCCACTTTAAGCGGTGGCTTTGTAATCCTTGACGGCGTAAAACGAAACATCGTACAGGGTACAAAACACCGCAACCCCGACGGCAAAGTTAATTTTACGGAATTGGATGTGATTTAATGGGATTTTCGGTATCATCAAAAATCAAACTCAATATTCCTGTTGTAAAACAGCTTGACAAGGCAAAGCAACAGGCTCTTGAACAGACAGGTGACGCACTTCTTACACAGGTGAAAAACACGCAGGTAATGCCGTTTGATACAAGCATACTTCAAAACGATAGTACCGCTGTTGATTATTCACAAAGTGCAAATGGGGTAGTTAAAATTGTGTCAAGCACTCCGTATGCAAGGCGGTTGTATTTTCATCCCGAGTATAATTTCAGCCGTAAGGAAAACATTGCCGCCGGCGGTAAATGGTTTGCACAGTGGCTTGAGGGCGGTACACGGCAGAATTTTTGCAGTCAAACATTCACTAAAATATATAGGAGAAATACAGGACTTTGATTTACTTATCGGACATCAGAGATTGGCTCAAAAGCGTTACCTCAGCCGAGCATTACTACATCGGTAAACTCGACAATAAGCAGGATAAGTCAATCGGTGTGTATTCATTAAAGCAGTCAGGAACACCCACAAGGGCAATCGGCGGTGAAAGTACCTACGATACAATAAGCGTGTCTTTGCTTATCCATTACACCGACAACGCAAGAGAAACCGAGGAGTTTGCACGCAGACTTTACGAAACGCTTTACGGCATTAAAAAAGTTGAAATTAAGGAACACAAAATCTATATAATCGAACTGCTCACGGAAGAACCCGTTGATGTGGGAACAGACGACAAGGGTGTGTATGAGCAGGTCATTGAAGTTAAATTTTATTACGAAAGGAAGTAATTTTATGGCAAAAGTTGAATCGGGAGTATTCCCGTGCTATGAAAATCAGTTTGCGGTTGGCAAGGCAGGAACAGAATCCGCCACGACAAATATTGCTAACTGCGAAGAATTTTCCGTTGCATTTGACAACGGTGTCGAGGAATGGACAGCCTTTGAAAACGAGGGCTGGAAGTCAAGGCTTATGACAGCAAAGTCAATCACAATTTCGGTAAAGGGCAAGCGTACAATCGGTGACGCAGGCAATGACCAGATTGCCGCCCTTGCATTTGAAAACGGCAGAAAGGCAGAAGTTTCGTTTATGTGGACCTTCCCCAACGGTGCAACCGTCCTCTTTAAAAATGCAGTTGTATCCGTTACATCAAACGGCGCAGGTGCAAGTACGGGTGTTGCTCCGCTTGAATTTGAAGTTATGTCAAACGGCAAACCCGTATATACAGCAGCCGCTTAAAAAACGAAAGGAATGAACGATTATGTCAAAGTTAATTGATATTACAGACAAACTTAATTTTGAGGAAAAGCCGAGTGTCAGAGTTAAAAATGTTGACCTTGCAATCAACAATGACGCAGTTTCAATTCTCAAACTTGCGGCAATTTTTGAGGACGGCAACGGCAAGAACAAAGATGTTATCAAAATGTATCATCTTCTTTTTGATGAATCCGAAAGGGAAAAGATTGAAAAGTTACAGTTGAATATTCACGATTTCAGCACCCTTATCAGCGAATCTGCCAAAATTGTACAGGGCGATTTGACTGATGAGGGGGAAGTTCAGACCCCGGCTACGATCTGATTGATGACTTTGATTTAATCGTGTCGAGCTTTCGCTCGGAGTACGGGGTCAGCATTTATTCAAAGGATTTTGCAAAAATGAGTTGGAATGAGTTCTGCTCACTTCTGCAAGGCTTAGGACCCGAAACACCGCTTGCAAGAACGGTTCAAATTCGCCTTGAAACCGACAAAGAGGTCTTGAAAAACTTTACTTCGTCACAGCATAAAATCCGCAACAAATGGCGGTCAAGAAATGTAAAGCACTATTCAGACGAAGATATGAACACCGTTCTTGCAGAATTTCAAAACTTTTTTGCCAATCTGTAAATTTGTACATAATTTTCACTGTATCTACAAAATTCTTGACAATGTTAATACATAGTGATAAAATGTAACATACACTAACAAATTTATTAAGGAGAGTGTATGTTTATGAAATGTCCACATTGCGGGAACGAATTAAAGGACGATGCAAAATTTTGTGACAAGTGCGGTGCAGGCTTTGGCGGAAACGATTCAACCTCGGCAACCGTAAATCCTGCAAATGCGAAGAAGAAAATTTACAAGCGTTGGTATTTTTGGGTTATTATCGTTGTTGCTATTATGATTGTTGGCGGTGTAAACGGTGCAATTAACGGTAACAGCAGTTCAAACAAATCAAAGCAGGAAACTACTGTTGCAAATCAGAGTTCAGAAAAAGCAACTGAAAAAGCGACAGAAGCAGCGACCACAAAAGAAGTTGCAACAGAAAAGCCTACTAAAGACCCGAAGAAGGTTGAAAAAGAATTTAAAGACGGTTGCAAAACAATCGACTTTAAAACTCTTTCAAGAAACCCTGACAAGTACAAAGGTAATGACTACAAGTTTGAAGGTCAGATTATTCAGGTTCAGGAAGGCTGGGGCGATTCGGTTGACCTGAGAATCAATATAACCAAAGAAGAAAATGAGTATCTTGATGAACCATTGTGGACTGATACAATCTACGCAACTGTAGAAATTCCTGACGGTGCGGACAAACTCCTTGAAGATGATGTAATCACATTCTGGGGAACTTGTGACGGCGACTATACATATGAAACCGTAATGGGCAACAATGTGTCACTTCCGAAAATCAACATCAAATACTACGAACTCAACAAATAAAACAAAAAGCCACTCCAAACGGGGTGGCTGTTCTTTTGCAAAATTTTATTAGCGTACATCATAACGGTGTGCGCTGTTTTTATGCCTGTTTTTAAAGAATCTAAAATGAAAGGAAGTGGTGAATATGGCGACAAAGGCGGGTGAAATTGAACTTGATGTCAGGCTTACGGGTGATGATATTTCCAAAACATTGCATAAGATTTCCGATTCAATTACAAAAAAGTTTGATTCGGCATTTTCAAGTCTTTCAAAAGATTTTGAAAATGTAAGCACGGATATGAAACAGTCCTTTTCAAAGGTTTCGGAGGGCGTTTCTCAGAAAACCGAGAAAGAGTTTTCAAATATCAAAGGCAGCGGTGAGCAATTAAGCAATTCGGTTTCATCTTCGTTTAAGAAAATAGGAATGGCTGTGGTTGCCGCTTTTTCTGTTGCAAAAATCAAGGAGTTCGGTCAGCAGTGCATTGAATCGGCTGCGGAAGTCAATGCGGCAAATTCGCAGTTTGAACAGACATTCGGCACAATGCAGTCACAGGCAGAATCAGCCATTCAGAGCGTTGCCGATCAAAGCGGTATTCTTGAAACCCGATTGCAGGGTGTTGGCACAAGCATTTATGCCTTTGCAAAAACTACGGGTATGGATAGTTCAAGTGCTTTGGGTATGATGCAGGAGGCTTTACAGGTAACAGCCGACAGTGCCGCATATTATGACCGTTCGCTTGAAGATACCGCAGAAAGCCTGAAATCGTTTCTCAAAGGCAACTTTGAAAATGATGCCGCACTCGGTTTGTCCTGTACTGAAACCACACGAAATGCGGCGGCTAATAAGTTGTATGGCAAGTCATTTACGGATTTGTCGGAATCGCAGAAACAGCTCACGCTTTTGCAAATGGTCAAGGACGCTAATCAGCTTTCGGGTGCTATGGGACAGGCAAGCCGTGAAGCAGACGGTTGGGAGAATGTAACTGGCAACCTCAGAGAAAGTTGGAAACAACTCCTTGCCGTAGTCGGTCAGCCTATTCTTCAGGTGGCAACTCAGGTTGTAAAGCGGTTGAGTTCCGCACTTGCAACTTTAACGGAATATGCCAAAGGTGCGGTTGAATCGCTTTCAAAGGCCTTCGGCTGGGATACAGGCAATAACACCGCAAGCAATATCAAATCTGCGTCCGATTCTGCCAAAAGCCTTACGGATACAGCAGATGACAGTTCAAAGTCACTTGATAATGTTCAGAAAAGTTCCGAAAAAGCAAAGAGAAGTGTAGCGGGCTTTGACAAGCTGAATGTGCTTTCAAGTACCGATAGTTCTTCAAAGTCAGATACATCTTCATCAAAAAGCTCATCGGGCGGAGCTGTTGCAAAGAATGTTGTCAAGGACACAAGCAAAAACCTTTCGGGGGCATTCAAAAATCTATACGAAAAAAGCGGATTCAAAGGCTTTGTCGAGAATGTACAGAAAGGCATTAACAAGGTTGATTGGTCAGCTATAGGCAAGAACTGCAAGACTGTTTTTGATAATGCTGTTTCCATAGTTCAAAAGGCATTCGGCACAATGCAAAAGGTCGGTTCTGCAAAACTCGGGGCAATCGGCTCTGCATTCGGAGCGGTTGCGACAATCGGCGGAAAGTCATTTCAGACCATTTCAGGCGGTGTTGCTAAGTGGATTTCAAAAGACAGGGAAAAGATTATCGGCTTTATCGACACCGTAGGCAACAATCTTACAAACGGCTATAACAACCTTTCAATCTTTTTTGATAATTTCGGTACACTTGCAGGCAATGCAATTGACAATGTTCGCCCTCAAATGGAAGAATCAATTTCCAATCTTTTAAGCGGTCTTACAACCTTTGCGGGTTCAGTCGGCGAAGTTGTTTCGGGTGCGTTTTCAATCGCAACCGAAAGCCTTGTTGAATGGACTGAAAATGACGGTGCAACAATCACAGAATTTCTCGAAAATTTACAATTGCAGTTTGCAGATGTGTTTAACTTTATCGGTCAAATTTTCGGAGATATCGGAACAATTATCAGTAATTGGTGGAACGGCAACGGACAGCAGATTTTTCAGAATATCTGCAATATGTTTACCAACATCGGCACAACCCTGATGAATGTTTACAATCAATGGATTAAGCCTGCGTGGGATTTTATCGTAGCAATCGTAAAGTCAGCTTGGGAAAACTGGCTGAAGCCTGTTTTTGAAGGTGCAATAAACTTCTTCGGCAAGGTTGCAGACTGTGTTTCAACCGTGTGGAATAACTTCCTGTCACCGTTTGTAAACTGGCTTGTCAGTTTTTGGGGACCTATATTTCAGAATGTTTTCAATGCCGTAAAAAGGGTGTTTGATAATGTGTTTACATTTATCGGTGGCTTGGTTACCTCTATACAGAAAACATTCGGCGGTCTTATTGACTTCATTACAGGTGTTTTCTCAGGCGATTGGAAAAAAGCATGGCAGGGTATCTACGACTTCTTCAAAGGCATTTGGGACGGCATTTGCGCCGTGTTTAAGTTTATTATAAACGCAATCATTGACGGCATAAATGCGTTGTGGACGGGCATTTATAATTTCGTTTCGGGTGTTGTTAATTCAATCGGCGGAATTGCGGGTGTTATCGGCGCGGCATTTGGACAGGATTGGAGCTTTTCAATGCCTGAAAATCCGCCTCTTATTCCGAGATTTGAAGAACCCACGGAATCACCGGCACGAAAATTTGCAAAAGGCGGTATTGTTAAGGCTCCGACACTTGCGGTTGTCGGCGATAACGCAGGCGCTAACAGCGGTAACCCTGAGGTTATTTCCCCTCTTAACAAGTTACAGGGTATGCTCGACAATTCGGGCGGTCAGGATACAGTGATTCTCACACAAATTCTTGACCTGCTTAAACACATTTATGAAATGTTCATTATCTTTCGCAATAACGGCGGCAACACTTATTCGTTTACTGCCGAGCTTGAGGGTTCAACGCTTTTTGAAGAAATGATAAGACAGGATGAGCTTTACAGACGCAGACACAACGGTAAATCCGCATTCGCATAAAGGGGGAAATGATATGTCAAATTATAACGGCTATTTGCTTAAATTCGGCAACAACATAATGCCGAATAAGTACATTACCGCATTTTCGTCAACTCCGAATCAGCGACTTGAAACTTCTGCGGAACGAGATCAGAACGGTACGCTTCAAAGGGCAACGCTGCCAAATTACAAAACAAAAATTTCGTTTTCAACTCACATTCTTCATCTTGACGAAAAGATTGATTTTCAGTCGATTATCAACCTCTCAATGGCGAATAAGTTACAGAGGAAGTGCAGGGTAACTTATTGGAACGATGAAACAAACAGCTATTACACCTCTTATTTTTATATTCCTGATATTGAATATACCGTAATGAATGCCGAAAAAAATGATATAACCTATCAGCCGATTACGGTTGAGCTGATTGAGTATTAAGGGGTGATTCTTAAAAATGCTTGTATCTAAAGAAATTGCTGATAAGCTGAAAACAAACACACTTTACAACACCGTTGCCCTGCATTTCCCCGACGGCAGTTTTGAGGATATAACAGGTGAAAGTATCGTGCTTGACAGCTTTTCGCTTGAAAATGAAATTGTTGAAAAAGAATTGAAATTCGGCGGTTGCATAGCCTCTGAAATGAGCGTGAAACTCATTGATTATGATTGCTCGGCTTTGATAGGAAAGACAGTACAGGTCATCATAATGGCAACATATCTTGAATCAGCGTTGTATCCGTCAGATGATTTGTACCCGTCAAATACTCTTATTTGTCCTGCCGAAACAGGAACGGTTGAATGTCCTGTTTTCTACGGTAAAATTCAGTCGGCTCAAAGAGATAAAAAACAGCGTAACATCGTCAAAATCATAGCCTATGACGCTTTTTATGATATGTCAAAGGTGGATGTGTCTTTGTGGTTTGCAGGCAAAGAGAACGAGGACGGCAGTTTTGCTTATGGTTATGCGCACTATCAAAAAGACGATAATTTTAAGAGCTTTTATTCAATAATCGCAGAATTTGCCAAAGATTATGCAATTACAGGGGTTTCACCGCCGAGCTTATCTGTCTTTAGTGTACCACTGAAATTTGATGATACCTGCGTGGAAAAGGTTATAAAGGACATTACCTTGTCAGATTTAATCCAAGCTTATGCAGAATTAACTTTGAGCTTTGCCGTTATAGATGCCGACGGAAAAATGCGTTTTAAAAGGCTGTATTCTCAATCTTCCGTTGAAACAATCGATTCGTACAAAGATTTATCCTTTGAAGATTACGAACTTGAGCCTATCCGTATGTACAGTGCTAAGTTTGCTGATAAAAAAGCGTTTTTGTATGGCAACAGTAACGATTTTTCGTGGTATGTTTCCGATAACATTTTGATGAGGTGCAGAACAACAGCAAGTGATATCGGCACAAAATATAATTCTGTTAATTTTTTTGGTGATGTATATAAATACCGCCCGACAAAAATTAAGCTGTTTTCGTATTGGTGGCTTGAGGCAGGCGATAAGTACACAATTAAAACTCCGTTTGAAGATTTGCCGACAATCGAAACATTTGTGTTCAATAAGAAAATGGACGGATTTGTAACTGCCCTCACATCAAAGGGCGAAAAACGATTAGGAAAGGAAGTAAAAGAAAATGAACAAATACAATAAAATTGTCTTTGTGAACGGCTCTGCTCCGCCCCTCAATGCCGACAACCTCAACCATATGGACGAGGGGATTGAACGGGCAACAGACGGAGCAATTGCACTTGAAACCGAAATAACCACAGCAAGAGGCAGTCAGAGTTCGCTCGGAGCAAGGCTTGATACTGTTGACACAAATCTTGTGAAAAAAGCAAACAAAAGCGACATTGATTCAATTAATTCCCGTTTGCAAAGCACTGAAACGACGCTGAAAAATAAAGCTAACATAGCCGATGTGAGTAATAGTCTTGCAAGTAAAGCCAATAAATCAACAACGCTTGCAGGGTACGGCATTTCAGACGCATATACGAAGAGTGAAATAAAAGAAAAACTTGCCCGAAAGCTTGATTCAAGACCGTTTGATGACGAACCGAAACCGAATAGCCCGTGCTATCTGACAAGCGGCACGGTTTACAATTCTCTGCTTGCAAAAGCCGATAAGACTGAAACCGATGATTTGCTCGGCGAAAAAGCCGATAAGGTAGATATTGATACCTCACTGGCAAACAAAGCTAATCTTGTCAACAGCTCGAATATTTTTGATTTTGATGCTTGGGCGAAAGGGTTACAGAGTTTGACTAAGCCAGTTTATCACGGTACACTTGGTGAATTGAATTTTGATGAAAAATCAATTACCATTACCGCTACAGAAAAAGACGCTTATACGAATAGTTGGATGTTACCTTACGCTAAAACAATGAAAATAAGTGTAAAACCGAATACTAAATATCGGGTATATTATATTGCAAACAAAAATAGTTGCAATACTATAATTTTTCTTAATGGAATCGCTACCGATGGAACTACTGTAAAAATAAATAATGGTAAAGGAACATTTGTCACAAGCGATAATACGTCGTTTATAACGCTTAGGTTTGGTATTTATAGTAGTGGTGTTACTTTCAAAGTTTCCAAAATTATGATTACTGAAAAAGAATCAACCTACTTACCGAATAAAGTTGCGGAAGGTGTCCCAGAAGTTGCGGACGAGGTTTTGGCATTTGAAAAGACAACCCAAACTTCACTTGACGGTAAGTACGATTCGTCAAATATCGAACTTGGTACAGCTACTCTTACTCCGTACTCTACTCAGATTGATAAAATAAAATCTGCAACTTGCCTTTATGAAAAAATTGGCGATATCGTTATTGTAAATGTCACCGTCATTATGAACGCAACATCTTTAGGCGGAACATCTGCAATATCTTTGCTCAATATGCCGTTTCCAAACAAATCGGATGTGATTGTTCACGATATCGGCATAAGCAAAAACGGCGGTATGTTTAGAGTCAGTGTAACCAAATCGGCTTGGTTGCAGTTTACTCCGCTCAATAAACAGGCTTATGATTTCGTCGCTGATGAGCAGGTAAACTTTTCCTTGATTTACAAAATATAAAAATAACGGAGGTATGAAAAAATGGAACTTAAAGAAAAAATCACACTCGATATGCTCACAAAGGACAGCGTGTCGGTACTCAGACAGCAGTTTTTGACCTTTAACGGTGAAGAAATGCAGGTCGGCGGAAACATCCGCAACGCATATATGAACGACGAATCTGGTAGAGAACAGTTAAGAAAGGTTCTCTCTGATGAATACTACAACGCAGTAATGGCTGTATGGGGAGCAGACCCGACCGTTGATGAGCCGACAGAAAGCGAGGTGTAAACAATGAAAGAAAACATTTTACAGGCATTATTTGCCACTGTGTGCGGTGCTATCGTCGCATATCTTAACATCTTGCTTGTGCCATTCATTGTAATGGTCGTGGTAATGATCATCGACTACAGCACAGGAATGGCACAAGCGTACATAAGCCACACGCTGAACAGTCGTGTAGGCGTGACCGGAATCATCAAGAAGGTCGGATATATCGTAGCTGTAGCAGTCGGCATCGTCGCCGACTATCTGATTGATTCAGCTCTTATAAATTGTGGAATTGACCTTAAAATTAACTACTGCATCGGAATGATTGTCACAATTTGGTTTATCATTAACGAATTGATTTCAATTCTTGAAAACCTTTCGGAAATCGGAATCCCATTACCGAAGTTCTTGGTATCAATCGTCAAAAGATTAAAAACGACAGTCGAATCAAAAACAGATTCAGAAAGTGAGGAAACGGAATGAGCAACTCAAAACTCGTCAATTACACGAAATTATCGCCAAACCACAGCGGCAGGCGTACGCACAGCATTGACCGAATCACTCCGCATTGTGTCGTGGGTCAGTGTAGCGTTGAAACGCTCGGAAGTATTTTTCAGAGCACCTCAATTGAGGCAAGCTGTAATTACGGCATCGGCTATGACGGCAGAGTGCTGCTCTGTGTCGATGAAGGCAACCGTTCTTGGTGTAGCTCGTCAAATGCAAATGACCAGAGGGCGGTAACAATCGAATGTGCTTCTGATGCTACGCATCCTTATGCCTTTAAAGATGTAGTGTATAAGAAACTCATCGCTCTTTGCGTGGATATTTGCAAGCGTAACGGTAAGAAAAAACTCTTGTGGTTCGGAAATGAAGACAAGACGCTGAACTACTCTCCTAAGTCAGACGAAATGGTCTTGACTGTACATAGGTGGTTTGCAAATAAATCCTGTCCGGGCGATTGGCTTTACAGCAGACTCGGCAATCTTGCAAAAACAGTAACCGCACAGCTTGGCGGTAAAACAACAGATACGGAGGTTGAAGAAATGATTAAATTTGGCGCACACAATACAGCAACACTTGCGTTTAAGAAGCAGTTGATTACACTCTACAACATGAAAATTATCAAGACTAAAGTTGATAATTCGGCTGGTTTTGGCAGTGGCACGCTTAAAGCCGTAAAAGAGGCACAGAGAGCAGGTAAAGTCACAGTTGACGGTATCGTTGGCGAGAAGACCATCAATGCTATCTATCATCTCATCAATGACGGTATTCGAGCAAAAGACAACAAAATTGCCAACGCAAAAAAGGCACTCGGCTAATTAAAACCTAAAGGACATTCTTAATGTCTTGACAAACACATAATTGCAAAAAAAAACTCCCCTCATCCGCCGTAAAAAGCGAGTGAGGGGAGTTTTGTCATTTGTAGATTTGTTAGCTACTTGTTAGCTGTGTGTTAGCTACGATATGTATTTTTCCGTGTTTTAGAGTGATTTAAGTATAGCAAAACCCCAGTAAATATCGTATTTACTGGGGTAAAAAGCTATGGTGCAGGTAACAGGACTTGAACCTGCATGAAATTGCTTTCACATGGACCTGATGATTACACCACTTCGGTGTAAGAATATTTATGTTCCACTTTTAATTCATACACTATATCATAATAACGTTTTGACTACAATCTTCTGACTAACTTTATGTTAGTTGAATAACTTACTTTTATTAACAAAAACGGAATTCATTGTGTTTCATATTCCCATTCACTAAGATATTTATTTACTTCATCTTCGTCAACTCTATTCAGTTTTTCATCTTTTCTTTCATACCACAAACAATATGCGATAGCCAATTTCTTTGCATCATCATCTAGTTCTGAAAATACTTGAGTTGATTTGAGTGATACAATGCTATTATAGGCATCTTCGTCGCTTAAAACACCTTCAAAATTATCTTTTTGAAAGCTCCATCCATTACCTTGTCCCGAACTCCAATGATTTGCCGTTATTTTAAGATATTTTGGAATATTAGAAGGTATCCTAAGTTCTTTCTTAACATA
>ERZ1032113.5-NODE-5-length-65275-cov-78.621972_pt1 | contig 65275 bp, 59 predicted proteins | sample MGYA00518164_ERZ1032113 | MGnify/ENA primary metagenome ERZ1032113 (study PRJEB33719, sample SAMN04261305) | wastewater metagenome | biome: rural village; feature: human; material: feces | host: Homo sapiens | place: El Salvador | collected 2014-01-14 ... | reverse complement strand
TTATTGTTTTCATAATTTTCCCTCCTCTAGTTTAAATGTTTTGGATAAGTCACATACAACTTCAGGCATCTTTAGTCCTTGTTGTATCAATGCGTCTATTTCTGCTTGATACTTATATATTCCCATCTTTTTATGTTTTAAATCTGCTGCAAAAATAAGAAATATTTCTCTTTTCTGCAAGTTTTTAGGGGGATTTCTTTTGTGTTTTCGTGAGAAAGATTAATTTTGTATCGAATAAAATTCGAGACCATTTACCGCATAGAGCGGTACGTTAGTAACCCAATCTTCCTGCAGATAATCATTCATGGAGATGCGATAGGCCTTCTTTGACTGGTTGTCTGCAACAAACTGGCGCAGGCTCTTTGCCTTGACATTCGTCTCGGCTTTCACCTCCAGCGGAACAATCTCATCCTCCTCATCCTGGAGCAGAAAATCAATCTCCTGAGTACTGTTGGTCTTGGCATAATAATACGGTTCATACCTGAGAATTAGCTGCTGCAAAACATACTGTTCCGTCAATGCCCCTTTAAACTCTGTAAAAATACTGTTGCCAGCCACTATTGTCGCAGCCTTGAGATTAGACATCGCACCTAGAAGCCCGACATCCAGGACAAAGATCTTGAAGGCCGCCCGGTCTTCATAACTGGCAAGCGGCAGTCGGGGAGCCTTCACATTATATACCTTATATATCAGTCCGGCATCCAGCAGCCACTGCAAGGCCAACTCATACTCCCGGGCTCTTGCCCCCTCGCGCACCACTCCATAGATAAACTTCCTGTTTTCCTTGCTCAACTGGGCGGGCAAGGATTTCCACAAATCAGTAATACGGGGAATAATCTCCGATGGAGCATGCTTCGACATATCTCTCTGATAACTGTTCAGAATGTCCTTCTGTATGGTCCTCACCTCTTTCCAGTCACGATTCTGGCTAAAGCTCAATACGGCTTCAGGCATGCCTCCCACGTAGTAATAATACTTCAAGAGTTCCTGAAACTTGGGAGCAAACATCGTTATCATATTCCAATCCTTCGTCTGAAGCAGCTGCGCCAGATTCTTCTCCCCCATAGCCATCACGAACTCGATAAAGTTCATTGGATACAGAGAGAGAAAATCCACCTTACCCACAGGAAAAGATTCCCCCTGATGCAGTTCGATACCCAGAAGAGAACCTGCAGCTATGACATGATAGCCCGGCGCATTCTCTGCAAAATATTTGAGAGAAGTAACAGCATGAGGGGCAGCCTGAATCTCATCCAGGAATATCAGCGTTTCGCCCTCTGTGCAGGTTACATTCGTTGCAGCCCCAATAGCTGTAAGAATTCTAGGAATACTGAAATCCTGTTCAAATAGATTCTGCAGGATCTTCATCTCTTCAAAGTTCACATATGCCAGCTGCTTGTAATTCTGGCGGGCAAACTCCTTCACCAGCCAAGTCTTTCCCACCTGTCTGGCGCCCTCTATAATAAGAGGTTTACGATATTGTTTATTCTTCCATTTCAGAAGTTCATTGATAGCTAATCTTTCCATAATCCGTATCTTAAAATCACATTTTATGAGGGAATAATCACCTATTATCCCACATTTTATGAGGGAATAACGCTGCAAATATACACATTTTATGAGGGAATCCTATCATGTTTTTGCACATTTTATGGGGGAACACCCATTTTTAACTGATTTTAAAGGATGAAAAATGAAGTAACTACTCGGCAGCACCCCCTATGGGCATGAGCGTATCTCCCTAATAACCTCCAGGGGGGTAGGGTGATTCCTCTTTTCTTTACAAAACAGGATGGAGGGAGAAGGAGAGAAGAAGAATTGAGGGAGCGTTACAGTTGTGACAGTTGTGACAGTTTTCAGCGGAGGGGTATATGGATTTGGGCTGCTTTCAAATTGTTATTATTATATTTAACTTATTATATATATTTATATATATTATAAGTTACCTCTAAAGAGAGGGAGGTGGGGGTAGGCGTTGAAAACTGTCACAACTGTCACAACTGTCACACTTTTGGGTTTGAGGAAGGTGTGAGCATTGGTGGATGATTTCTTGCTTCCTGCTGTTTTCAGGATGAGAAAGCATAGAGAAACTTTTTACATCACATAGTTTTCTCGCACGATAAATTATGAGTTGGCAAGATTAACTGGATGTGTCTGAAATGTTAAATCCGTTTAACATAACTCTGCAGGGTGAAATTTGGTAGTATCAGAAAATTGCCGTACCTTTGCACTGTCGTTCGAAGAAAGGCTGCACTCGACAAAGCTTAAGCAAGCTTAGCTCTGTTCTCGTTTGCACTTTCTTTGCAACGCAGTTTCGAAGAAAGGATGCACTCGACAAAGCGCACCCCCACCAAGTCAACATTCAACACTCAACATTCAACATTTATATTAACCCTTTAATAATTTAAGATCATGGAACAGAAAGGAACATTGAAGTATCGTAAGTTGCAGCGTACACCACAGAGCGGCGAGAACGCAGGTAAGAAAAAGTGGTATGCCACTGCGGTAACCGACCGCGAGGTGGATTTCGAGGGATTCGTATCCCACATCTCTGACCACGGTTCGCCTTACTCCCGAGGTACTATCCACGGTGTGCTGATGGATGCACTCGACCATCTGCAGGAGTTGATTCTCGACGGTAAGAGTGTGCGTCTCTCTGACCTCGGTCTGTTCTCCATCGGTATGACCTCGAAGGCGGAGGATACCAAGGAGAAGGTAACGGCTGCCAGCGTAGAGGGTGTACACCTGATTGTGAGAAACACAAAAAGCTGGAGCAACTCTGAGCTGCGCAAGAAGTGCAAGATTCAGGAGTACGGCGGCTATACCGGCACCGACGAGGGTGGCACCTCTGGTGGTACTTCTGGCGGCACAGAACAAGGCGGCGGCACCAGCCAGGGCGGCTCCGGAACTACCGGCGGCGGTACACAGCCAGGCGGCTCTCAGGAAGGCGGCGACGGGCTTGAATAAAGCCCTCGTCTGAGGCCCACCAAGTCAACATTCAACACTCAACATTCAACATTAAACATTAAAGATTATGAAAGCAAGTACCTGGAAAACAATTTTGCAAATTGCAATCTCATTTCTCACAGCCATCGCTACCACCCTCGGTGTAACAAGCTGCAGCAGCCTTTAAAAGGTAAAAAGGTAAAAAAGTAAAAAGGTAAAAAAAGCCCCGATGCATCGATGCATCGGGGCTTTTGCTTTTATCTGCTTTTTCTTCGTTTATCGGATATCTCTTCCTGCCTGGCTGTATCCTTCGAGCATCTTCGGGCTGCTGATAGGCTTGCGCGAACAGTAGTCGAAATCTACCTTCTTGTAGCCCTGGCTGGAACGCCAGCGGATGGTGAGCTTCACCGTCTTGCCTTCTGTATCAGGCACGACTCCGTTCAGATTGAACGCTACGAGGGCATCTCGCCAGTAGTTCTGAGGATCGCCATTGGCATTGTGGCGCAACTCTACCTCGTAAGGATTCTCTGGATTCACACCCGTAACGAGGTTGATGTAATGCACCTTCTGACCGCCCCAGAGAGCACGGAAACGGAGGGTGAGATAGCCATCTTCTGCCACCGTTACCCAGTCGCGCACGATGTCGACCATGTCGTCGCCATACTTCTCGCGGTTCTCGGTGTCAGAACCGAGCGAAGGAACTGGCTTCTTGGTCAGGATGCTGTCTATCCAGTTGACGTGAATCACCTGGTTATACTTCTCGCTCTTCTCCGAGGTCTGCGTGTAGTTGACCAGGGCGCGAACCTCCTTACCGTCAAAGATGGTAGGTTTCAGGTTCTTGGCGAGCAGCGTGGTGTTGTCGTCGAGCTGCAGATAGCAGGCATCTCCACTCTTCTTCACGGTTACCAGTGCGTTAGGAAAAACGCGGTCCCAGTCAGTATCGTTATCGTTATCGCACGACTGGAATGTGAGGGCCGACAGGATCATCATCGCTGCCAGCCCGATCTTCTTGAAATCAATTTTTCTCATATATAATGTTCCTTTCTTTTTATTGTTTCACTTTCTGATAATAAAATAAGAAAGGAACAGAAATCTTGCTTCTGATTTAGAAAAAGATTGTTAAAAGCTCAATTAAAAATAATACGTGCAGCCGATGGTGGCAGCGCGGTTGCCGAAGTGCTGGCTCGCCATATCGTGGAAGCGGCCCTCGAGCGTCCAGTGCTTGCCCAGGTTCTTGTATACCCCTACCTCGGCATAGAGATTAGCCGGGGTGTAGGCATCGCTGCGGCGACGGGTGCACCAGATGAGGTTGCCCGTAAAGCGCCAGCCATCGGCCATTGTGAGCTGCGGTGCCAACTTGAATACGGCAAAATGATTATACTCTGCATTGCGCTGCTGAGCCTCCTCTGAAGGGGTTTCGCTGCGCTGCCAGAAGTAGTTGACTCCGGCTGTGAGGCGAAGGATGCCCTTGTGCCAGAAGGCGGTGGAGCCGATGCCGAGCGTATTGTCGTGAGTGGCACTGAACAGGTGCTGGTGGATGTTCTTCACCGAGGTGCTGAGCACGAAGGCAGGGCGGCTGTAGGTATGCTTGAGCTCTACCACATTCGCCATGCTGTTGACGATATCGGCGGTATAAACCGGCTGCCAGGCGCCCTCCATATCGCCCGCGGTTACGAAATCGCCAAACTCGGGATTGAAGATGCGGCGGCAGTAGGTGGCCTGCAGGGTATGACCCGGCGTGAAGCTGTAATAGGCGCTCGCCGAGTAGATATGGTTGCGCGTGGTATGCTTCCAGTGCTCTTCCGGCGCAATCTGCTTAGGACGGAAGTTGATGATGCGGAAGCGGTCGCCTGCCATGAATCCCCACTTGCCGATGTTGTAATCCAGCTGGGCGTAGAAATCCTGGTAGTTGGAATGGTTGGTGTAACCGGCGATGCAGTTCTTCTCGATGGAGAGTCCGCCTTCGAAACCTGCCGTAATCCAGAGATTGGAGGTGATGACCGGAGTGGCGTATTCTACCACCATGAAGGGGTAGGTAGAGTGGTTCTGGTAGGGCGCAGTCTGGGTTTCTTCCTGCGTGCGGCCGTTGTCGCTGATATGCTCGGCACCGAGGGTAAAGAGGATGCTGGAGCCGTTGTCGGCGAGCGTGCGGGTATAGTCGGCCTGCAGATGATAGGCGCGCACGTAATCGGCCGGGGTGTGGGTGAAATGGTTGCGGGTGTAGGTCTGCATCGCATCTATTTCGAGCACATCCTTTGCGGTAGGCGTCCAGAGCAGATTGAGTTTGGCACCCTCGTGGGAGTAGTGGTTCACGGTGGTGCTTGAGATGCCCTGGTAGGCATCCTTATCGCTGCTGGAGGTGCGCTGGAAGTTGCCTTCTACATGACTGAGCACGCGGAGTTTATCCTGCTGGCTGATGACGCTGACGATGCCTTTTGCGCCGCCGTAGGTATCACCGAAAAGTCCCCATCTGCCGGTGGTTCCGTTTTCCTTCTTCTTGCGCAGTGTGATGTCGATGACTTTCTTCAGACTGCTGCATCCCTTCATCACTTCGGCGTTCTGGCACACCTTGATGGTTTCAATCTCCCGAGCCTTGAAATGGTGGAGGAAGGTGGCGTAATCGAGTCCGTATTCCTGGTTGTCGATACGGATGACGAACTTGCCGTAGAGGTTGGCGAATGGATCTCCGCCGATGATGTTGTTGCCGTCGAGCGAGATGACTTCCGGGCACATCATGAGCACATCGAGGAGTGATTCTTCGCCTGTGAGTTCCATTTCTGGAATATGCATGATGTATCTGTCGCCGATATGTTCTATCGGGGCGGCCTGTGTCTGGTAAGTAGTGCTGGCCATCGCGAGTGCGATGATGAGCAGGCTTTTCTTCGTACTGTTGTTTATTTTCATTTCTTCTAATTTATATTATTGGCAAAAAGGATTTCTTCGTGCCAAATCTATTTGCAAAGATAAGGCAAAAATCGGGGAATAACGAAAAAATGGAGATTTTTTTATCGTTCAATACGTAAAAAAGGTGTCATTGCGTAAAAAAGTGGAGAACGGGGCAAAAAAAGAGGGCATAAAACTTGCGTGGCATTATTTTTTTTCCTATCTTTGCAAAGAACAAAGAAATTTCTAAGAACTATACATATTATATAATAACCCTTAAAAAGATAAGAACTTATGAAGCGACTATTACACATTCAATTTCTATTGGTATTGTTGCTGGCGCTGGGATACTCTCCTCTGCAAGCCAAGCGAATCACACAATGGCAGGCTCAGCAACAGGCCTACAGCTTCTGGGGAAAGCAGATGCCGCAGAAGGCGAAGGCGAAGAGCCGCACGGCTACTACTGCATCGCCATCGGATGCTTACTATGTATTTAACAACGATGCCGGCGGATTCGTCATTATCGCTGGTGATGATGCCGTAACGCCAGTATTGGGCTATACCTCAACGGGATCATTTGATGCCGAGAATCTGCCTGACGGACTGAAGGACCTGCTGAAGAGCTATGAGCGCCAGATTGCGGCGCTGGGCGACAGCTATCAGGCAAACCAGACTGCCACAAGAGCAGCATTTACAGGCGAAAAACTGCTCAATACTGCGAAATGGAACCAGATGGCTCCTTTCAACAAGTACACGCCAAACAACTATGTAACAGGCTGTGTGGCAACGGCTGGTGCCATCGTGATGAAGCATCACGGATACCCTGCTAAGGGCACCGGAAGCCATTCCTATACCTGGAACGGCAAGACCCTGACTGCCAATTTCGAGCTCGGTTATGATTGGGCAAACATGCCTGCACAGTATAACGGCAACGATGCTGCCTTCGACGGCGTAGCAAGACTGATGTCAGACCTCGGTGTGGCTGTGGAGATGCAGTATGCTAAGAGTGGAAGCGGTGCGTATATCGGTGATATGATATCTGCCCTGCAGACGTATTTCGGCTACAGCAAGCTTACGTATCTGGCGTCAATAGATGATATGGAGGCTGAGGCATGGAATGCGAAACTGCGTGGCGAGATTGATGCCAACCGTCCGATTCTCTATTCCGCTTCCGATGCTTCGGTTGGCGGCCATTCCTTCATCATCGACGGATACAAGGACGAAAGTTTCAGCGTAAACTGGGGCTGGGGCGGCTATTGTAATGGCTTCTACCAGATAGGAGCCCTGAATCCGGAAAGCGCTGGAAGACCAACGGGCGATAAATATAACCTGGGACAGACGGCTGTAATCGGTCTGCAGCCATCTGATGGTAAGGAGAAAATCTCTACCATGGGATTCATGAATTACGATTATTTAATGCAGGATCCTAATATGAATGTTACCGATGTAAAAAAAGGACAGGAGTTCGAATTTTATTCTTTACCTATTGGAAATACCGGAGACCATAAGTTTACCGGAGAGTACGCTTTGGCTTTGATGAATGCTAAGGGGGAGATTCGTGAAATCTTGTCTTCTAAAAAATTGAAAAATTTTGGGGTTCGTTCTTATTATCCTACTTCTATGTTCTATGCAACAAGTACTGTTGATGCGGAGCCAGGTGATTATCTGACAGTTCTAGCTAAAGAAGATGGTTATGATGAGTATATTGAACTTTATGCTTATGGGTTCGAGAGAAAGCGTCTGCAAGCAACCGGATTTGAGCCTCGCACGTTTGAAGTAAGGACAAAGTTAGGGGCTGGTGCTTATTATGAGCCGGCTACCGGCAGGTATAATCCATCTAAAAATTTCTACAAAGGTAAACCTATCATCGGAACCGCTCATTATTATCATCTGAATATAGATGAGGGTATATCGAAGTATTTTGTAACGTTGAATGGTGGCTTGGTTAATGATATAGTTTTGGGCAATGATAAAGTTAATAGGTTTACAGGTGTAAAACCGGTTTATGACCTCGAGGTAAGGACTTATCGCGAATATCAGGAGAAGGAACTGGTAGTAAATCTGCCAGGAGCAGGACAGCTAAAGCAAACACTTGCCAAGGAAAACCCTGACTTTCTTGTTTACAGAAATATCAAGGTGAACGGCAATATAGACAAGCGCGACTTTGATGAGCTGGCAAGCCATTATTTCAAGAGCATCGACCTGAGCGGTGCCAAGGTGGTGGCTTATGAAAGCTACAAGGCTGATATGGTTCCTGATTATGCATTTGATGGCAACACTTATCTGGAGCATTTCAAGATGCCAGCCGGTGTCAGGGAGTTAGGCTTCAACGCCTTCATGTCTACCAATCTGAAGGAGATTGATTTGCCTGAGACGATAGAGGAGTTCGGCCGCAATACATTCAATTCCTGCTTCGAATTGAAGGATGTATATATGCGTCATAAGGAGGCTCCTTACTGGATAAGCTGGTGTGTATTTGCTAGCAAGAGCAGTCAGTTGTATCGCACGCTGCATCTCTATCCGGGCAGCAAGGCGAAGTATGATGCTCATCCTTACACCCAGTACTGGATTAAGTACTTCGATAATGTGGTAGAGGATCTGGAGCCTACTGGCATCCATTCAGTAACATTGGATAAGGAGACTGGCAATAAGGCGATTTATGACCTGAACGGCCGCAGAATACAAAATGTTCCATCTAGGGGTATCTATATCCAGAATGGAAAGAAAATCAGCGTTAAGTAATGTTGAATGTTGAGTGTTGATTATTACAATTAAAAGATAAGAATCCCCTGGTGCTCTCTGTAGCATCAGGGGATTTTTGCAGAAAGATACGCAAGTACGCCATGCGTTTCACCCTTCCTGCATTACGAAAAGAGGAGGGTGATGAGCGGGATGGTGATGATGCTGCCAACCGTGGTGATGAACGTCATCTCGGTGATGAGCGAAGGATTGCGGCCGTATTTCAGACAGAACATCGTGCCGAAACTCGCTACGGGCATCGCAATGACAACCGTATTGATGTCGTTGACCTGATCGCTTACACCACATACCTTGAACAGGAAATAAATGCTCAGAGGTACTACCACAAGACGCAAGAACGAGGAGAGGTATACCTTAGGACTGCCGATAATCTCCTTCACCGGCAACTTAGCCATCGAGGAACCAATAATCATCAGAGCCGCCGGAACCGTGACATTGCCCACCATCGTTACCGGACGCGCAATGATATCAGGCGTATGTACCCCGAAAGCTACCAGGAGGGCGGCAACGAAGGCGGCAAGAAGAGCCGGAGAGAACAGTACCTTAGGATTGAACTGCTTCACGCTGTACTCACCCTTGATAAGCATCACGCCTGCCGTAAAAATGAAGAAGGTATTCGGCATGTTGAGCAAGGCTGCATAAAAAATCGCCTTCGGACCGAATATGCTCGAAACGATAGGGTAGCCGATGAAACCTACGTTGGCAAACATCAGCGCAAAACCTATCATGCCCTGGTCGTCATGATTGCGCGTGATGAGACGCGGCACCCAGAAACCGAATACCAGCAAAAGGATGTAGGTAAGAAAACCTACGCCCAGGAGGGGAAGAATGAGCGTGCGGTCGGGCAGCTCATCGCCCATTACTGACGAGAGCACCAGCAGGGGACAGGTGATATCTACCACCATGCTGGATAACTTTTTGTCAAACTTGTCGCCCATATATCCCAACTTGCAGGCGACGTAACCTAAAATCACGATGATGAAAAGTATCACCATCACTTCCAAATTCTCCATTTTATCCTGAAAATCTATACCTTATATATATATGTATGCCGGAATCCCGATATTCTCTCGGAATTTCCGGCAAAAAATGGTTTAATCAATAAATCGCCTGGTAATATCTCCGTAGTTCTCGATGCGGCGGTCGCGGAGGAATGGCCACCAGCGGCGCACATTCTCGCTGTGCTTCAGGTCGATATCTACCACCAGGCTCTCTTCTTCCTGATCGCTGGCACGGTAGTAGAGCTCGCCCTGAGGACCGGCTACGAAACTGCTGCCCCAGAACTGGATGCCCTCGGTCTGACCGCTTGGATCAGGCTCGAAACCTACTCGGTTTACGGCAACGACCGGCAATCCGTTGGCTACGGCATGGCCTCGCATCACGGTAGTCCACGCCTCGCGCTGGCGCTGCTGCTCCTCCTCGGTATCATAGGTAGCGTAGCCGATGGCGGTAGGATAGATGAGCATTTCGGCTCCCTGCAGCGCCATCAGGCGGGCTGCTTCGGGATACCACTGGTCCCAGCAAACCAGCACGCCGAGCTTGCCTACAGAGGTCTGGATAGGGTGGAAACCGAGGTCGCCCGGTGTGAAATAGAACTTCTCGTAGTAGGCAGGATCGTCGGGGATGTGCATCTTGCGGTATTTTCCGGCTATGCTTCCATCCTTCTCCATCACTACCGCCGTATTGTGGTAGAGTCCCGGAGCGCGGCGCTCGAAGAGGGAGGTGACGATGACAACGCCGAGATCCTTGGCAAGCTTGCCGTAGAAATCGGTCGAAGGGCCCGGAATAGGCTCTGCCAGGTCGAAGAGGTCAACATCCTCTACCTGACAGAAATAGAGGGAGTTATGAAGCTCCTGAAGCACGATGAGCTCTGCGCCGCGATGGGCGAGGTCGATGATGCCCTCTGCCAGGCGCTGCTTGTTGTTGGCGATATCTGCCGTATTATGAAGTTGTAATAAACCGACGTTCATAGTTTAATGTTGAGTGTTGAATGTTGAGTGTTGAATGTTAAATGTGAAATGTTGAGTCTCTGAGGGCTCCCTCGGGCAACTGCATGGTGATGCAGTGGATGCTGCCATGCTGGCGGATGATGGTCTGCGAATCTACGCCGATGATTTCGCGGTCGGGGAAGGCGAGCTGAATCTGCTTGCGTGCCTCCTCGTCCTTTTCCGGCTGCTTGTAGGTGGGATAAATCACCGCCTTGTTCAGTATCAGGAAGTTGGCATAGGTGGCTGGCAGGCGGTCGCCCTCGCTCTCCGGGTTGGTGGTGAGGCAGTCGCCCTCATCATAGATAGGGTCGGGCATCGGCAGTTTGAGCAAGCGGTAAGGGTATCCCTCCCAGGTGAAGAGGCCCTTGAGCTGCTTCTCCAACGCCTGGAAGTCTTCATACTGCTCATCTTCGGGATTATCGCAGCCTACATATAATAAGGTGTCGTGCGGAGCCACTCTCACGATGGTGTCGATGTGACCGTCGGTATCATCGCCTATCAGATTGCCGTGATCCAGCCAGACGACTCTCTTGAGCTGGAAGAAAGTCTGCAGCAGATGGTCGATGCTGTCGTGGTCGAGCGGCTGGTTGCGGTGAGGCGCCAGCAGGCACTGAGAGGTGGTGAAGAGTGTACCCTTTCCGTCACTCTCGATGCTGCCTCCTTCGAGCACGAAGCCCTGGTGGTTCTCTATATCGGCATTGAAGGCTGCCTGATAGTATAGTTGCAGGGTGATGGCATTATCCTTCTCCCATCTGAACTTTTCGCCCCAGCCGTTGAACTTGAAGTCGAGTATGCGGTAAGGCACCATCCAGGTGTTCTGCTTTTTGCGCAGCACCATGGTGAGGGGTCCGTGATCGCGCACCCAGGTATCATTGCTTTCTACCTCGTAGAGCAGCACGCGGCTCATCTGTTCGGCAGAGAGCTTTTTCTCGAGCTGGTATCGGGTGGCAGGCACATCGGGTGTAGCCACAAGCAGCTGCTCGTAGCGCGTGATGATATCTGCCAGTTCGAGATAAGTATCTGTAATTTCAGGCAGATACGGCTTCCAGTCGGTGCCGGCATGTGGCCAGGTGAGCATGATGGCGCTCTGTGGCTCCCATTCGGCAGGGAGTGCGAAATCGCAGGGTAATGTAGATTGATGCATAAGCTATACTATTTTTATGATACGATGTTCTAAACCAATTTATTATACTCTGTTCTTCATCGGGAACCTTTCCTTGGGGACGGGCTCCGTTCTGCTTTTATGAAGTATGCTTGCAAAATTAATAAAAAATCTACAACTATCGGCTGTTTTTGTGAAATATTTTGCGCAAATGCGAAACTTTGTATTAAAAAAGTTTAAACGGAGGGCTGTATGGAGATAAAATCGGGGAAAAATGAGTAACTTTGCAGTCTAAAAATAAAATATAGAATAGGAGCGTGAAAATAAAACAGGTAGTTGATGCCCTTGAACATTACGCGCCTCTGCCCTTGCAGGAAGGATATGATAATGCCGGCCTGCAAGTTGGATTGACAGAGGCGGTAGAAATGTCAGGGGCATTGTTGTGTCTTGACGTTACTGAAGCTGTGGTAGACGAGGCCATCCAGAAGGGATGTAACCTCATCGTGAGCCATCATCCGCTGATATTCCGCAAACTGGCGAGAATCTCGGACGAGAACTACGTGCAGCGTACCGTGCGCAAGGCGATTAAGAATGATATTACCATCGTGGCGATGCATACCAACATGGATGCGGCTGCGGGCGGCGTGAACTTCAAGATTGCCGAGAAACTGGGACTGCGAAACGTGCAGTTCTTTGCAGGCGAGAAGGAAGTGGACGGCGTGAAAGGCGGCGAGGGCGTCATCGGAGAGGTGGCTGAGGACCTGGCAGCCGACGACTTGGTGCTGATGCTCAAGGAGCGGTTTGGCGTGGAGTGCGTGCAGTGCAACCAGTTGCTTCGACGTCCTATCAGGAAGGTGGCACTCTGCGGTGGAGCAGGTGCTTTCTTGCTCGACGCAGCCATCAAGGCAGGTGCCGATGCCTTCATCACGGGCGAGATGAGCTATCACGAGTATTTCGGCCACGAGCAGGAGATTCAGATTTGCGTCATCGGCCACTATCAGAGTGAGCAGTTTACGGGCGAAATCTTCCGCAGCATCATCCAGGAGAATTTCCCTGATGCCAAATGCTGCATCTCGGAGATAAATACGAATCCGATATTGTATTTATAGGTTGGAAGGGCGCAAGCCTCATTCAACATTCAACATTTAACATTCAACATTAAAAAAAATAAAGTTATGGCAAAGAAAGATCCTACAGATTTGACAGTGGAAGAGAAGTTGAAGGCTCTCTATCAGCTTCAGACCACCTTGTCTGCAATTGATGAAAAGCGTGCGTTGAGAGGTGAGTTGCCTCTCGAAGTTCAGGATTTGGAAGACGATATTGCTGGTCTTACCACCCGTATCGAGAAAATCCAGACCGATATTGAGCAGTTTGACCGCGCCATCGATCAGAAGCAGCACGAGATTGAGGAGGCTCAGGCTAGCGTGGAGCGTTATAAGAAGCAGCTCGAAATGGTTAGCAACAACCGCGAGTATGATACTTTGAGCAAGGAAATCGAGTTCCAGGAGCTGGAAATCGAACTTTGCAGCAAGAAAATCCGCGAGGCACAGCAGACAATCAACGAGCGCCTGTACGACCTTCACAAGGCTGAGGACCAGAAGGCAGACCGCGAGAAGGGCTTGGTAATGAAGCGTTCTGAGCTTGAGTCAATCATGGCTGAAACCCGTGAGGAAGAGGAGAATTTGAAGGAGAAGGCATTCGAGCTCGAGAAGAAGATTGAGCCACGTTTGCTCCAGAGCTTCAAGCGCATCCGTAATGGTGCCCGCAACGGTTTGGGTATCGTTTACGTGCAGCGTGATGCATGTGGCGGTTGCTTCAACAAGATTCCACCTCAGCGCCAGCTCGATATCAAGATGCACAAGAAGATTATCCCTTGTGAGTATTGCGGCCGTATCCTCATCGACCCAGAATTGGCTGGTGTTAAGATAGAGGCTCCTAAGACAGAGGAGAAGCCAAAGCGCAAGCGCGCTATCCGCAGAAGAAAGACTGAGGGTGAGGATTAAAAGATACAATGAAGGCTCGCCAAAATTGCTTGGCGAGCCTTTATTTTTTTTGTTTTCAAGCAGCTAGGGACAATCTGTCTTAACTCCTTTGTAATATCCTAATCTGAAATCTAGAGTCCTCGTGCCTTGTAGATGCGGTCTTTGGCGTCGTTGATTTCCTGGAATTTCTTCTCGGCTGCACGGCGCACATCTTCGCCCAGCGCTGCTACCTTGTCAGGATGATGCTTGAGCGCCATCTTGCGGTAAGCGGCCTTCACCTCATCGTTTGAGGCGTCAGGACTGATGCCCAGAACACGGTAGGCATCATCCAGGCTGCCGGTTGAAGAAGCCCCGCTCTCCAGGTTCAGCATCTGGTCTACATCCTCGGCAGAAAGTCCCATGTGGATGGCCATCTCCTTGAGCGCCTGAATCTCCTGAGGATTCACAACTCCATCGGCCTTGGCAATCATGACGAGGAAATTGAGCAACTGCAGGCGCTGCTCATACATCATGTTGGCACGTATCTGGTGGCAGCTGTCCTGTATCACCGAACGGTACTGCTGCATGCCCATCTGCTTCTGCTGCTCAAAGAGTTTGAGGAGGATTTCCTCGCCCTGCTGCTTGGCAGCCTCGCCGAAATTCTGACGCAGGAAGCGGCGCACCAGCTCCATCTCTGAATGCATAATCTTGCCATCTGCATTGATGATGTAGGAACTGAGCACCAGCAGCGAGAACATGAAGGAGTTTCGCTCTCCCTCATAGCTCTGCTGGCGGCCGTAGCTCTGGTTGCCGCTGTAGGCATCGTAGGCGTTGTTGTAATGGTGGTCGCCGTCGCGGTTTACCGCATTCAGTCCGTGATCAAAGAGCGAACCGAGGGCATAACCTGCCAGGGCTCCCAGCGGACCGGCTGTGATGAAGCCGAGCACACCACCTATCCATTTACCTGCTGCCATTTTTTTAGTTGTTGAAATAGTAGAGGAAAGAAGCGATGCCTGAGAGGGCTGGTTTGCGCTGACCTTCTATTTCGATGTCAAACTTGATGCTGGTCTTGCAGATGCCACGGATGTTCTGGATGTCGTGGAGAGTGGCTACCAGGCGCACGCGTGAACCGGTGATGACTGGCTGGCCGAACTTCATCTTGTCCATGCCGTAGTTTACGAGCATCTTGAGGTTGTTTACCTCGATAATCTGCTGCCAGAGGTATGGGAGTACAGAGAGGGTGAGGTAACCGTGAGCGATGGTGCTGTGGTAAGGGCTCTCTACCTTGGCGCGCTCTACGTCTACGTGAATCCACTGTGGGTCGAGTGTAGCGTCTGCGAACTTGTTGATACGATCCTGGTCAATCTGCAACCAGTCTGATTCTCCTAACTTCTCACCGAGGTGAGATGCAAATTCCTCGTAGGAATTGATTACTAATTTTGCCATTTCTTATTTTTCTCTTTATTATAAATATTATTGTTTCCTATTTTCCGTCTTCTGTCTTCAGCTTTCAACTTTCAACTGTTAACTTTTAACTATTAACTTTTAACTCAAAATCAGTCTCTTCTGAAAATATCGCGGGTGTAAACCTTGTCTTCCACATCATCCAGGCATTTGTCATACCGGTTGGCGATGATGGCCTGGCTCTGCTGCTTGAAGGCGTCCAGGTTGTTTACGATGCGGCTTCCGAAGAAGGTGGTTCCGTCTTTCAGCGTAGGCTCGTAGATGATGACCTGCGCGCCCTTTGCCTTGATGCGCTTCATCACACCCTGTATGCTGCTCTGACGGAAGTTGTCGCTGTTGCTCTTCATCGTAAGGCGGTATACGCCGATGGTGCAAGGCTTCTCTTCCTCCTCGCTGAAGTTGTTCTGGTTGGCATAATCGTAGTAGCCGGCCATGTTCAGCACGCGGTCGGCGATGAAATCCTTGCGGGTGCGGTTGCTCTCTACAATCGCCTGAATCAGATTCTCAGGCACATCAGCATAGTTGGCGAGCAGCTGCTTGGTATCTTTCGGCAGACAGTAGCCGCCGTATCCGAAGGAAGGGTTGTTGTAGAAGGTGCCGATGCGAGGGTCCAGGCCCACTCCGTCGATAATCGCCTTGGTGTCGAGGCCCTTCATTTCGGCGTAGGTATCCAGCTCGTTGAAGTAGCTCACGCGCAGGGCGAGGTAGGTGTTGGCGAAGAGTTTCACGGCTTCTGCCTCGGTAAGTCCCATGAACAGGGTTTCTATGTCTTGCTTGATGGCTCCCTCCTTCAGCAGTTCTGCAAAGGTGCGGGCTGCCTGCTCCAGTCGCTCGTCACCGTTCGGTCTGCCCACGATGATGCGGCTCGGGTAGAGGTTGTCGTAGAGTGCCTTGCTCTCGCGCAGGAATTCGGGAGCGAAGATGATGTTCTTGCTGCCTGTTTTCTGGCGGATGCTTTCGGTGTAGCCTACCGGGATGGTGCTCTTGATGACCATGATGGCATCGGGATTCACCTGCATCACCAGGCGGATGACTTCTTCTACGTGCGAGGTGTCGAAGTAGTTTTTCACCGGATCGTAGTTGGTTGGTGTGGCAATCACAACGAAGTCGGCATCCTTATAGGCTTCTTCTCCATCGGTTGTGGCTTTGAGGTTGAGTTCCTTTTCAGCCAGATATTTTTCTATGTATTCGTCCTGGATAGGCGAGCGGCGCGAGTTGATGAGCTCCACCTTTTCGGGTACCACGTCTACTGCCACCACCTCATGATGCTGGCTCAGCAGGGTAGCGATGCTCAGGCCTACATATCCTGTTCCGGCTACGGCGATTTTTATCTTTTTATTCTCCATATCTTTCTGTTCTTTTAGGCAGTCTATACCTTAATATATATATATTAGTTGCAAAGATAGTATAAAAGGAGGAGAATACAAAATGAAAATGGGTTTTTTATTAAAAAATAACGCGAGAAAGGGGATGGGAGAGAAAGGAGGCTCAAAAAAAAGGAGAGGAAAAGGAGTGCTCAAAAAGGGAGAGAAAAAGGAGTGCTCAAAAAAGGGAGAGGAAAAGGAGGTAGAAAAAAGGCCTCCAAAATTCGCGAATTCTAAAACGGATGGCCGGGTTGGGCGGAAATTCGCAAATTTTGAAGGCTGGGGAAAGCTCTGTTTAAAAACTTCCGGACTATCCCCGACGCTCTCATAATGTCAATAAATCGGAATAATCGGGAATAGTCTCTAAAAATACATATTTTTTACTTTCATAATCCATCTTGCAGATGTAATGCTCCAGCCCGTTGCTCACCACCAGAAAGTCGACATGGAGCAGAAGATTGTAGACCGAAATCTGGTCGAACACTTTCTGCGTGATGGGGATGTGAGGGGCTTTGTACTCGATAATCATGCGGGGCTGCAACTCACGGGAGTAGAGCACACTGTCGGCGCGCAGCACCTTGTCGCCACATTTCAGCTGGATTTCGTTGGCGAGCAGAGAGGCAGGATACCCCTTGTGCTCGATGAGAAAATGAACGAAATGCTGGCGCACCCACTCTTCGGGAGTGAGCGTGATGAACTTCCGGCGCAGCACATCCAGTATCTGGGGATGCTGTTTTGAGCCCGAAACCTTGATGTCGAAAGATGGCAAATTTAAGCGAATCATTTTTCTGTACCTTATTATATATAGGGTTATATTTCTTTCTTTTCTGTTTTCGATATGGTTTCTTTTCTTCTTTTAACCATACCTCATTTTCAAAAACTACCTCTTTTATATAGGCAGTTCAATTTATTTTTTGTAACTTTGCAGTCGAAGTGCAGCTGAAAACTGCACCTCAGAAAACTGCGAACCTGGAGGCGGAGCAAATGCTTGTCTGCACCCCCGGAGTTTGCTGGGTGCAAAGTTACAAAAAATAATCCAATGGTAGAAAAGAAAAGTGCAATAAGTTACGAGTCAATCATGAAAGATTTGAAGGCTCGGAAGTATTCTCCCGTCTATGTTCTGATGGGCGAGGAACCTTTTTATATAGATAAGATCTGCGACTACATTTCAGAAAATGTGCTCCAGCCCGAGGAGCGTGACTTCAATCAGACGGTGGTTTTCGGAGCTGATGTTACGGGTGCGCAGGTGGCAGATTTGTGCAAGGGCTACCCGATGATGGCGGAGTATAGAGTGGTGGTTGTGAAAGAGGCTCAGAATTTGCGGAATTTGGAAGCGCTCGAGAAGTACCTCGAAAATCCGGTAAAAACAACCATCCTTGTTTTCTGTCATAAAAACGGCAAGCTCGACAGTCGTAAAAAGTTTTCTGCCCTCGCTGCCAAGGCGGGTGTGGTTTTTGAAAGCAAGAAGCTCTACGACCGAAATCTGCCGGGCTTCATCGAGACTTATCTCAAGACCCGTAAGGCAACCATTGAACCCAAGGCTACCCAGATGGTGGCTGATCATGTGGGAGCAGATTTGCACCGACTCACTTCCGAGCTCGATAAACTGCTCATTTCTCTTCCTGAGAACGACCGGCGTGTTACTCCGGAGATTGTGGAGCGAGAAATAGGGGTGAGCAAAGACTTCAATGCCTTCGAGCTGAGAAGTGCCATCGTCAGCCGCGATGTGTTCAAGGCAAATCAGATAATAAATTATTTTGACAGCAATCCGAAGAGTGGTTCTCTCTTCACGCTTCTCCCGATGCTCTTTACTTATTTCCAAAACCTGATGATTGCTTATTATGCACCCAACAGGCAGAACGAAAATGAGCTCGCAAAATTCCTGGATTTGCGCGGAGCTTGGGCGGCGCGCGAATATATTACAGGAATGAGGAACTATACGGGCGTGAAAGTGATGGCGATTATTGAGAAGTTTAAGGAGGTGGATGCGAAGATAAAGGGACTGGATAATCCATCCACTCCGGTGGGTGAACTGATGAAAGAACTCATCTTTTTTATCCTTCACTGATGCTGAAGAGCGAGGTGGGGGAGAGTAGGCGAGCTCCTGCTGAGAGTTTTCTCTCGGCAGGAGCTCGTTTCCGTTTTCGCCCTTCTTTGCCGCCTGTTTCCAGAAAGCAGCCAACTAGCGTTTAGCATTATAAATTTGCCTCAAATAGGGGATTTTCAGCTCTTTTTGGAGCGTTTATCTGGGCTCATTTTGGGCGATTTTTGGGCAAAAATGGGGGATTTAAGCGATTTTTTGAGCTAGATGCCCATTTTTCGTTTTTGCCTGAAAACAGACTTAACTTTATTGGTTATCAGTAACTTACATAAATTAACCCTCTTCATTACTCGCGAATTTGCCCGTTTCCTTGCCGATGGGCTGGAATACGCTAGAAATGGAAAAAATTGCCATTTTCTGTTGTCTGAAATCGGTTGTTTGCATTTATTAAGGTTTATGTTTTCTAAGTTTATGTTTTTAAATTTATAAATCAAAACGGATGATTTTGATTTATAAACATAAATACAAGAAAACTAAATGTGCGAATTTACGTTTTATATTTATAAAAATAAAGATAAAACAGGGTATTCATGGTTATGAATGAATAAATATTCATGCTATATTTTGAATTTATAAGTAGCGGAAACTCAGTTAGTTATGTATTTTGGTTGTTTTATAAACCATAGATTTTTACATAGGTGTGGTGAAAATATTGCATAAACCGCTCTATATGCCTTTATTTAGGTGGTTTATGGTATGAATAGCCAGTGATTTAGCCAAAATTTATAAAGAAAAGGTTCGTCATATATTTTGATTGATAGGTTTACATTTATAAAGCCAAACCTAAAAACCGGATGGCGGAGTGAGTGTGATTTAAATTTATAAACAGAAACCTAAAGTTTAAAAATCTAAATTTATTCAGAAATGTTTGGTTATTCTAAATTTTTGCTTTATCTTTGTAAAATCAACCGAAAAAGGGCCTAAAAGTGGCTTGTTCGGAAATAAAACATCGTATCAGTAGAAAAATGAACGCTAAAATTTTTAGAGCATGAAAGATAGAATCAGACAGCTGATGGAGGACCAGCACCTCACTCAGCAAAACTTCGCTCAGATGATCGGAATCTCGACCGCTACGCTGAGCAATATTTTCAACGGGAAGACCAATCCATCACTCAGTATTGTGGATGGCATCCATAAGAGTTTTCCTCAGGTAAACGTTTATTGGGTACTCTACGGTACTCCTCCTATGTATCAGAACCAGGCTTCCCAGGGTGGCAGCGAAGAGGGTGCTGCTGACATGTATCAGAGCATTACGGATGGAGCAGCCGGTGGTGCTGAGGGGATGAAGCAGGGCAGTCAGCCTTCTGGAGCCGCCTCTGCCGAGCCTATGCTCGATTTTGGAGCCGAAGGAGCCACAGCCTCCCCTACTTCTCCCTCGCTCTTTGACCAGCCTCAAATGCAGGGTGTAAATCGTACACCTAAAAATATCGCCCAAACGGCGGTAAAATATGTAGACAAACCGCAAAGAAAGATTACCGAAATCCGTATTTTCTACGATGATCAGACCTGGGAAACCTTCGTTCCTAAGAAATAAAGGAGGGATTGGAGAACCCTAAAACAAACACATAGGAGCGGCGATAAGGAAAAAATATCTCTTTTCTTTTCGTAAATTCGGATTTTTGATGTACCTTTGCATCGTAGAAACGTAGGTGGGCGTAACCGGAAGCTACGCGTACCTATTTTATAATATACGTACATTATATAATAAGCATATTAAAAATTAGCAATAAGATGAAAAAATATGTTCTCGACCTCAAGGTGGTTTCTGTAGAGGCGCTTAGCGATAAGCACGTTTTGATTAAGCTTACCGATGAGAAACCTTTGCCTGAAATCTTGCCTGGCCAATTCGTAGAAGTAAGAGTAGACCATTCGCCTACTACCATGCTTCGTCGTCCTATCTCCATCAATTTCGTGGATCGTGAAAATAATCAGCTCTGGTTGCTCGTAGCAATGGTGGGCGACGGTACCCGTCAGCTCGGACAGCTCAAGGAGGGCGACGTGCTCAACTGTATGCTGCCTCTCGGCAACGGCTTCACCATGCCTACCGTGAAGAGCCAGAAATATCTGCTCGTAGGTGGTGGCGTAGGTGTGGCTCCGCTCCTCTATTTCGGAAAACTCATCAAGGATTTCGGGGCTGAAGTTACCTTCCTGCTGGGTGCACGCAAGGCTACGGATCTGCTCGAACTGGATGAGTTTGCCAAGATTGGTAAGGTGTGCATCACTACCGAGGATGGCTCGGCTGGCGAGGTAGGTTTCGTTACCAACCACTCTGTTTTGGAGAATGAGAAGTTTGACATGATTTCTACCTGCGGTCCTAAGCCGATGATGGTGAGCGTGGCTCGCTTTGCCAAGAAGGCTGGCGTGGAGTGCGAGGTTTCTCTCGAGAACAAGATGGCGTGCGGTGTGGGCGCCTGCCTCTGCTGCGTAGAGAAAACTACCGAGGGTAACCAGTGCGTCTGCAAGGATGGACCTGTCATCAACATCAAGAAACTTACTTGGGAAATTTAAGTGAAGAGTGGAAAGTGAAGAACGAAGAGTGAAGAACGAAGAATTCTCTTGTCTTTGTTTGTAAAACATTTTTAAGTAAAAACAGAAGATTATGGCTGATTTAAGTGTAAAGATAAAGGATTTGGAGTTGAAGAACCCTGTGATGACTGCATCGGGTACTTTCGGCTACGGATTGGAATTTGCCGATTTCGTTCCTCTGGAAGAGATTGGCGGTATTATCGTGAAGGGCACTACCCTGGAACCGCGCGAGGGAAACGACTATCCGCGTATGGCTGAAACGCCTCAGGGCATGCTCAACTGCGTAGGTTTGCAGAACAAGGGTGTGGAGTATTTCTGCTCTCACATTTATCCTCAGATCAAGGACATTGATACCAATATGATTGTCAACGTGAGCGGGCATTCGCCTGAGAGTTATGCCGAGTGTGCGGCGCGCATCAACGAGCTGGATAAGATTCCGGCCATAGAGCTGAACATCTCCTGTCCTAACGTGAAGGATGGCGGCATGGCCTTCGGTGTAACCTGCGAGGGTGCAGCCAGCGTGGTGAAGGCGGTGAGAAAAGTTTATAAGAAGACCCTCATCGTGAAGCTTTCGCCTAATGTTACCAGCATTGCCGACATCGCCCGTGCCGTGGAGGCTGAGGGTGCCGATTCTGTTTCGCTCATCAACACGCTGATGGGTATGGCGGTGGATATTGAGAAGCGCCAGCCTCTCTTGAGCATCCGTACGGGTGGTTTGAGTGGTCCTTGCGTTAAGCCTGTTGCCCTGCGCATGGTTTGGGATGTGGCTCATGCCGTAAACATTCCGGTTGTTGGTCTGGGTGGCATTTCTTCTGCCAAGGATGCCATTGAGTTCCTGATGTGCGGTGCTACGGCCATTGAGATTGGTACAGCCAACTTCATTGATCCTGCGGTTACGAAGAAGGTGAAGGATGGAATCAATGAGTGGCTTGATGCTCACGGATGCAAGAGTGTGACTGAGATTATCGGGGCCATCAAGTAAATTCACCTTATTATAATAAGGAGCGGCTCATACTTTGACGCCCTGTTTTAGGGCGTCAAGTGGGTTAACTCCTTGATATACAATAGAATAACTTTTCGTAAAAATATAAGGTTATGGATTTGAATCAGATAAACCCTGTTCTGTTGCTTGCTACGCTGACGCAGCAGATTGTAGAGCAGGAGAAAGAATTGGCAGAACAGAAGGATTCTGCGGAACACTCGTCTTTAAAAGCCTCTCTGAGCGCGAATCTCCTGAAGCGCGGCAATCTGCTGATGCAGATGGGCGACAAGGATGGTGCCGGAAAGGACATGAAGCGCTACCTGGAGCTGAACCCCGAGAAAGTAGGGGAGCTGACAGGAGAATTCAAGGCTGAAGGCAGAGAACATTGCAGATAAAGGAAGGGGCTTGCCTCACGGATTCCGGCGTTGCGTCTCTCCCTAGCGCCTGGCTTTTGAGTACATTTTTCTGCATTTTTCCGTATTCTGATGATAAAAATTGGGCGAAAATATGTTTTTTAGCATAAAATATAAGGAAAATGAAGAAAAATATATCAAATTGTTTGGCAATATCAAAGAAAAATGTTACTTTTGCAGTCGAGTTGAGATTTTTGCAAGTCGAGACTCGAAATCTGAGCACTACCTGCTCCTTATATAATAAAGGAGAAACGGGCTCGGAAAGAACAAAAGTGAGTAACATATAAAATGTAAAGACAATGAAGAAGTTTAACGCATTCTTTTTTAGCTATTACTTTTACTTTGCAAATAATTGTAAAGCGGGAAGTTGCGTGTAAATTTCAACTTAGGATATTAGATTCTTGAAATCATCGAAACGGTCCCGCTCTTATTGAGTAGGACCGTTTTTCGTAACATTAGACAAGATAAAAGAAACATGAAGAGAATAGCAATTCAAGGAGAGCTGGGATCTTTCCACGACATTACCGCCCACCAGTATTTCGAGGGCGAACAGATTGAAATCATCTGTTGTGCTACCTTTGAAGAGGTGTTCGAAAACATCAAGCGCGACCCTACTGTAGTAGGCATCTGCGCCATTGAAAACACCATCGCGGGCAGCCTGCTCCACAATTACGAACTGCTCCGGCAGAGCGGAACCACCGTGGTAGGCGAACACAAGCTCCATATAGAGCACAGCATCTGCTGTCTGCCAGAAGACGACTGGAGCACCCTGCAGGAGGTTCACTCCCATCCGGTAGCCCTCATGCAGTGCGGCAAGTTCCTAGCCAACCATCCCGACCTCAAGGCGGTGGAGGCAGAAGATACCGCAGGCTCGGCAGCCTACATCGCCCAGCACAAGGTAAGGGGATGGGCAGCCATCTGCTCTTCTTACGCTGCCCACATGTACGGCATGAAGGTGCTGCAGGAAGACATCCACGACAATCCGCACAACTACACCCGGTTTCTCGTGGTCTGCAATCCCCAGAAGGCAGCCCTGCTCCGTCCCATCGAAAAGGCCAACAAGGCGAGCATCGTCTTCAGTCTGGCTCACGATAAGGGATCGCTCTCCAAGGTGCTCACCATCCTGAGTTTCTACGACATCAATCTCACCAAGATTCAGTCGCTGCCAAACATCGGACATGAGTGGGAATACCTCTTCTACGTAGACCTCACCTTCGACAACCTGACCCGATACCGCCAGAGCATCGACGCCATTACGCCGCTCGTGAAGAAAATAAAGGTGTTGGGCGAATATGAGGAGAAGGAATAGTTGATAGTTAACAGTTAATAGTTAAAAATAAGAATTATGATACAACCAGCCAATAGAGTAACGGAAATACAGGAATACTACTTCAGCCGAAAGCTGAAGGAAGTGGCTAAGCTTAATGCCGAGGGCAAAGACATCATCAGTCTGGCCATCGGAAGTCCAGACATGCCGCCTTCTAAGCAGACCATTGACAAGCTCTGCGAGGTAGCCAACAATCCCAACGCACACGGATATCAGCCTACGGTGGGCATACCAGAGTTGCGCAAAGCAATGGCTGGTTTCTATAAGCGCTGGTATGATGTAGACCTCGACTGGGCTACAGAAATCCAGCCCCTCATAGGTAGCAAGGAAGGCATTCTGCACGTAACGCTCGCCTTCTGCAACCCTGGCGATGAGGTGCTTATCCCGAACCCGGGATACCCTACCTACACCGCCATCAACAAGATTCTGGGTACCAAGATTACCTACTACGATCTGAGAGAGGATAACGGATGGCAGCCCGATTTCGACGCCCTGGAGAAGATGGACCTGAGCCACGTAAAGCTGATGTGGACCAACTATCCTAACATGCCGACAGGCGGTGTGGCAAAGCGCGAAACCTACGAAAAGCTGGTGGCATTCGCCCAGAAGCACAACATCGTGGTGGTGAACGACAACCCATATTCGCTCATCCTCAACGAGCACCCAATGAGCATCATGCAGGTGCCGGGAGCTAAGGACTGCTGCATCGAGTTCAATTCTCTGAGCAAGAGCCACAACATGCCAGGCTGGCGTGTGGCGATGATTTCGAGCAACAAGACTTTCATCTCATGGATTCTGAAGGTGAAGAGCAACATCGACAACGGAAGTTTCCGAGGCATACAGCTGGCAGCTGCCGAAGCGATGCTTAACAACACGGATGAATGGCACCGCGAGAACAACATCCAGAACTACCGCCGCCGCCGCGACATTGCTGAGGAGATCATGAAGGTGCTCGACTGCCAGTTTGACCCTAACCAGGTAGGCATGTTCCTTTGGGGCAAGATACCTGAGAAATATGCTGATGTAGAAGACCTGACAGAGAAGATTCTGCATGAGGCTCGCGTCTTTATCACCCCTGGCTTCATCTTCGGAACCAACGGCAAGCGTTACATCCGTATCAGCCTCTGTGCCAAGGATGAGAAGATGAAAGAGGCCCTGGAGAGAATCAAGAAGGTTTTTGAAAAGTAAAAGGCCTTTGAAAGGTAAAAAGGTAAAAGGGTAAAAAGGTAAAAAGAGCCTTAACCCCTTTGAAAGGTAAAAAGAGCCTTTCCCTTTCCGCCCCCGTTCCCAGCGATTCCATCGCTGGTCCCCCGGGCTTTAATCTTAAAGAAAAAAAGTAAAAAAATAAAAATATACGACTATGGAATTAGAATTAGAACCATTGAATTTTCCTAGTGATCAGGAACGCCCTTGCGTCATTGCCGGCCCTTGCTCGGCAGAGACAGAAGAGCAGGTTATGACTACCGCTAAGCAGTTGGCTGCCAAAGGTTGCCACATGTTCCGCGCAGGTGTGTGGAAACCACGCACCAAACCGGGAGGCTTTGAGGGTAATGGTGAAACAGCCTTGCCTTGGATGAAGCAGGTGAAGGAAGAAACAGGCATGCTGACAGCTACTGAGGTGGCTACCCCAGAGCATGTAGAGCTCGCACTGAAATATGGAATCGACATTCTGTGGGTAGGCGCACGTACATCTGCCAACCCATTCGCCATGCAGGCACTTGCCGACAGTCTTCAGGGCGTAGACGTGCCTGTGCTCGTTAAGAACCCGGTAAACCCAGACCTCGAGCTTTGGATCGGTGCCCTGCAGCGCATCAACCAGGCAGGCATCAAGAAACTCGGTGCCATCCACCGCGGATTCTCCAGCTTCGACAAGAAGATTTACCGCAACCTTCCTATGTGGCAGATTCCTATCGAGTTGCACCGCCGCATACCACAGTTGCCAATCATCTGCGACCCTAGCCACATCGGCGGCCGACGCGACCTCATCGCCCCTCTCTGCCAGCAGGCAATGGACTTAGGTTTCGACGGACTCATCGTTGAGAGCCACTGCAGCCCAGACGATGCATGGAGCGATGCCAAGCAGCAGGTTACCCCAGAGGTGCTGGATTACATCCTCAGCCTCCTCGTAGTGCGCGATGAGCATTATTCTACAGAGGGTCTGCACCAGCTGCGCGGTCAGATTGACGAGTGCGACAACCAGCTGATGGATCTCCTGGCTAAGCGTATGCGCGTTTGCCGCGAGATTGGTACCTACAAGAAGGAGCACAACATGACCATCGTTCAGACCAGCCGTTACAACGAGATTCTCGACAAGCGTGGAGCCCAGGCAGCCCTCTGCGGCATGAGCCCTGAGTTTGCCGCTCAGATTTTCGAGCACATCCATGAGGAGAGTGTCCGCCAGCAGTTGGAAATCCTGAACCAGAAGTAAAGGATACTGGCGATGAGAATATTAATTATGGGAGCAGGTAAGATGGGAAGTTTCTTCATCGACCTGCTCAGTTTCGACCACGAGGTGGCGGTTTACGAGAAGGATGCCAAGCGACTGCGCTTCACCTACAACTGTTACCGCTTCACCAAGATGGAAGAGATAGAGATGTTCCGCCCCGAACTGGTTATCAATGCGGTGACGGTAAAATATACGCTGCCAGCCTTCGAACAGGTGTTGCCACATCTCTCTCACGACTGCATCATCAGCGATATTGCTTCGGTAAAGACCGGACTGCAGGAGTTTTACGAGAAGAGCGGTTTCCGCTTCGTGAGCACGCACCCTATGTTCGGCCCAACCTTTGCCAATCTGAACCAGCTTTCAGAGGAGAATGCAGTCATCATCAAGGAGGGTGACTACATGGGCAAGATATTCTTCAAGGACCTCTACCAGAAGTTGGGGTTGAGTCTGCATGAGTATACATTTGATGAGCACGACCAGACGGTGGCCTACTCGCTGAGTATTCCTTTCGTGAGCACCTTTGCCTTTGCGGCAGTGATGAAGCACCAGGATGCTCCGGGCACCACCTTCAAGCGCCACATGCAGATAGCTAAGGGCGTGCTCAACGAAGATGATTACCTGCTGCAGGAAATCCTCTTCAACCCATACACATCGGGTCAGGTGGCACAGATCAGAGAGGAGCTTGCTGAGCTCATCGACATCATTGACCACAAGGATGCGAAGCGTATGAAACTCTTCCTCACCAAGATACGGAATCATGTGAAGGAAGATATTGAGATTAAAGAAAAATAATTGTTGATTTAGGGGGAGCCCTTATATTATTTCCCCCTTCCATTTTCATTGTTTTGCATGTGAATGCAGAACTCTTAAAAGTTGTTTAAAGGCCTTGCATGTGAATGTAGGGCTTTATTTTTGTAGATAATAAGGAAAAAAGCGGGAAAAATGAAAATATGTAAGGAGGATGGGCGATTTATGAAATATTATTTGTACCTTTGCACCCACAAATCAAAGGATAGATTGTAGAATCAATAAAACAGGAGAGCAGTTCTATTATGAGTGAACAGAAAGAAATGAAAAATATGAAGAATGATGCAGCTGAACAGCAGACAGATGCTGCTGCCTTCCAGGTAGTGAACGAGGGCTTTTCAACCCACGAAGCCATTGAAGAGGCAAAACGCTGCCTACACTGCAAGATTCCGCAGTGCAAGAAGGGATGCCCGATAGGCAACGACATACCTGATTTCGTACACGAACTCTCTATGGGTAACATGGGTGCGGCGATGAGCATCATCAATGCCAAGAGCAATCTGCCGGCCATCTGCGGCCGTGTATGCCCTCATGAGAAACAGTGTCAGGGCAACTGCGTGCTCGGAAAGAAAGGCAAACCGGTACAGATCGGCAAACTGGAGCAGTTTATTGCCGATTTTGATACCAAAATGAACCTTTCGCGCGAGATGTTGCCACAGAAAACACGTGGCCGTGTGGCAGTCATCGGTTCGGGTCCAGCGGGCTTGACCGTAGCCGGCGATCTGGCGCGTCAGGGCTTCAACGTCACCATTTTCGAGGGCCAGGCTGAGCCGGGAGGCGTGTTGATGTATGGTATTCCTGAGTATCGCTTGCCTAAGTCGGTAGTGCGCGATGAGGTGGCTAAGATTGCTGCCCTCGGCGTGCAGTTTATCACCAACTGCATGGTGGGCGAGAACAATGTAACCATCGACAGTCTGTTCCGTGCAGGCTACGACGCCATCTTTATGGGCACAGGTACCAGCGTGCCTCAGAACATGGACTCTACACCGGGCTCAAAGCTCCACGGTGTGAGCCAGAGTACATACTTTCTGCATAACGTGAATGCCTATAACGAAGGCGCTTTGACCCGCGACATGGTTCCGCTGCGCGATGGCGAGAAGGTGGGTGTCATTGGCGGCGGAAACGTGGCCATGGATGCTGCCCGTACTGCTATCCGTCTGGGTGCCGATGTTACCGTGCTGTATCGTAAGACCCAGGAAGAGATGCCTGCCATCCGGAGCGAATATGAAGATGCTGTGAAGGAAGGCGTGAAATTTGAGTGGAAAACTACCGTCGAGGCCTTTCTGAAGGGCAAAAACGGCCGTCTGGGAAGCTGTGTTCTGAACACTCCTGAGGGTGAAAGGGTAGAAAAATTCGACAGAATCTATCTCGCCATCGGTTCAAGACCAGCCAACCGTATCGTTTCTACCACTGCCGGAATCGAGGTGGATGAGAAGGGATATGTAAAAGTTGTTGAACGTCCGTTCGGTATGACCACCCGTCGCGGTGTGTTTGCCGGAGGTGATGTGGTACACCGTCCGCAGACTGTAGTCCTGGCAATGAAGGCTGCCAAGGAGGTGGCTCAGGGCATCGCTCAGTATGTAGATGCCATCAAGCTTCTTGAAGAGGCTAAGAGAATCGAGCAACGTGGAATAGTCGAATAATCAAATGAATTCAATAGAATTAAGTGAATTATTTCTGCAGTAACGGTACTGCTTTTACTGGGATTTGTCACTAGGCTCGGCAGATGTGCTGACTGCAGTCGGCAGACCTGCTGACTAGGCTCGGCAGAGCTGCTGAGCCTAGTGGTAATATCTGGGAAACTATGTGTTTTGACTAAAAAGACTATATGCAAGAACTCTAAAGGCTATATGCTTTTACTTATAAAAATATTTCTTAGTTTGAAAACACCATATCTTTCCTTTGAATGATACTATATACCTTTGAATGATACTATATAAATAGACCAACTGTTATAGACGCTTAATTTTTTTACATTACTCTTTAAATGAACTTAAACTTCTTGGGGAATTTAATGAAGTATCAGATTTAATCATTACTTTTGTATCAGATTCATATTAATAAGAAGAAGTAATTTGTCTGGTACAAAGAAAAGATATAAATCAGAGAAAGAGCATGAAGCGTATCATATTGATTTTAACAGTATTGCTTGCCATGTTAGGGCAGGTAGCCTATGCGCAGAAAACGTGTGTCATCGCATCGGCAGAAAATCATGTGCCTATTCGTGAAGCACTTATTCATACCAATAACAATCATTGGGCAAGAACAGATTATCGGGGCTATTGGACGATGCGCTATCAGTTTGATTCAGCAACCGTATCGAAACCTGGTTTTATGAAGGCAACTATCCGGTACAAGGAACTGCCGGATACTCTGTTTCTCTTGCCGGATGCCAAACAATTAGGCGAAGTGACAGTTTGGGGCAAGAATCAGGAAGGCATCAAAAATATGGAAGAGGATATTCAGGAGAAGATAAACTCTTTGCCAACTTCATCTGCTGGCATCGGGTTTGATGCTTTCGGATGGATGGATAAACAGGGAAAACGTGATAAGAAGCATCTGCAACAGGCTAAAAAGGTATTTGAAAAAATGGAACATAAGGATCCTGTGGTAGCTGCTTATGAAAAAGCAACGGGGAAAAAGTATGAATTGACTAATCCGTATGATGTCTCGGCTTTTAAGAAAGATCCTTCTTCCGAAATGGCTACAGAAGAGGAAAAAGCAACTTCTGATGCTGAATCAAAATCGAAAAAGAAGGAGAATCCTGAAAAATAAGCACAAGAGAAAACTGAAGAAATGAACTCGGGAAAGGCAGAGCGACAGCTATTTTAGCCGACGGGATAAAAAAAAGCATAAACAAGTTGGCTTTCTCGAAAAAAAGTCGTATCTTTGTAGCCAAAAATATAAAGAAAGAAAAATGTTTGAAAATTTAAGTGATAGACTGGAACGCTCGTTCAAAATCTTGAAGGGCGAGGGAAAAATTACAGAAATCAACGTGGCGGAAACCATGAAGGATGTGCGCCGTGCACTCCTCGACGCCGACGTAAACTATAAAGTGGCTAAGGAATTCACCAACAAGGTGAAGGAGAAAGCACTCGGCATGAATGTACTTACTGCCGTAAAGCCGGGACAGTTGATGATCAAGTTGGTGCACGATGAACTGGAAGAACTCATGGGCGGCGAAGAAGCCCCATTGAAGCTCGAAAGTCATCCGGCCGTCATCCTCATGAGCGGTCTGCAGGGTTCTGGTAAGACTACCTTCAGTGGCAAGCTTGCCAACATGCTCAAGACCAAGAAAGGCAAGAAGCCATTGCTCGTGGCCTGCGACGTTTACCGTCCGGCAGCTATCCAGCAGCTCCATGTAGTGGGTGAGCAGGTGGGTGTTCCGGTATACAGCGAGCCTGAGAACAAGGATGTGCTCAGTATCGCCGACCATGCCATCCAGCAGGCTAAGACTAACGGCAACGATGTGGTAATCGTCGATACAGCCGGACGTCTCGCCATTGATGAGCAGATGATGAACGAGATCAGCAATCTCAAGAATCATCTCCGTCCAGACGAAACCCTCTTCGTGGTTGACTCCATGACCGGTCAGGATGCCGTAAACACAGCCAAGGAATTCAACGACCGCCTCGACTTCAACGGCGTTGTTCTCACCAAGCTCGATGGTGATACCCGCGGTGGTGCTGCCCTCAGTATCCGTACCGTGGTAACCAAGCCAATCAAGTTTATAGGTACCGGCGAGAAGATGGACGCCATTGACGTGTTCCACCCAGCTCGTATGGCAGACCGAATCCTCGGCATGGGTGACGTGGTATCCCTCGTAGAGCGCGCACAGGAGCAGTTCGACCTGGAAGAGGCCAAGAAACTGGAGAAGAAGATCAGAAAGAACCAGTTTGACTTCAACGATTTCTACAACCAGATCCAGCAGATCAAGAAGATGGGTAACATCAAGGATCTGGCAGCGATGATTCCGGGTGTTGGCAAGGCCATCCGCGACGTAGATATCCCAGAGGATGCATTCAAGGGCGTAGAGGCCATTATCCAGAGTATGACTCCTAAGGAGCGCACCAATCCAGCTATCCTCAACACATCACGCCGCCAGCGCATCGCCAAGGGTTCGGGCACCAACATCCAGGAGGTGAACAAACTCATCAAGCAGTTTGACCAGACCCGCAAGATGATGCAGATGATGACCGGCAACAAAATGGCGCAGATGATGAGCCGCATGAAGGGTATGCCAGGCATGCCTAAGATGCCGGGAATGTAAATCAGTTGATAGTTAATAGTTTATAGCGGCTTTGCCGTATAGCAAACTTGCGATAGGTAAGAATGCCCATAAAGCAAGAATGCCCTATAAACTATAAATTATAAATTATAAACTAAAGAAAGAATGACGTTAATCGACGGAAAGGCGACGGCAGCCGCCATCAAGGAACAGATAGCCCAGGAGGTGGCACAGATTATTGCCGCCGGTGGCAAGCAGCCACACCTGGTAGCCGTGCTCGTAGGGCACGACGGAGGCAGCGAAACCTATGTGAAAAACAAGGTGCTGGCTTGCGAGAAGTGTGGATTCAAGTCGACCCTCATCCGTTATGAGGAGGATGTTACCGAAGAAGAGCTCCTGCAGTGTGTAGACAAGCTGAACCAGGATGATGATGTTGACGGATTCATCGTTCAGCTTCCTCTGCCTAAGCACATTGATGAGCAGAAGGTGACCATGGCAATAGATTACCGCAAGGATGTAGACGGATTCCACCCGGTAAACGTGGGCAGAATGTCGCTCGGCATGCCTTGTTTCATCTCTGCCACTCCGCTCGGTATCCTCACCCTGCTGCAGCATTACAATATTGAGACCAGTGGCAAGAAATGCGTCATTCTGGGCAGAAGCAACATCGTAGGCAAGCCAATGGCTCAGCTGATGATGCAGAAGCAGTATGGCGATGCTACCGTCACCGTATGCCACTCCCATTCCAAGAATTTGAAGAAAGAGTGTCAGGAGGCAGATATCATCATCGCAGCCATCGGTCGTCCTGATTTCGTGACAGCCGATATGGTGAAGCCGGGAGCCGTAGTCATTGATGTGGGTACCACCCGCGTGCCTGATGCTACGAAGAAGAGCGGTTTCCGCCTGAACGGTGATGTGAAATTCGACGAGGTGGCAGAGAAGTGCTCCTTCATCACTCCTGTTCCGGGAGGTGTTGGTCCGATGACCATCTGCTCGCTGATGAAGAATACGCTGGCTGCCGGCAAGAAGGAATATTACAGCTAGAAAGAAGATAATTATTTCAGAAAGAAGCAGTGCTTAAGTCACTGCATACTTGATTTTTTATAACTCTCTAATTTGTGGGGCAGGGTGCAGTGATGCACTCTGCCTTTTTATCAAGCCGAGAGAAAGAGTGTAAAATGAACAAACAATATTAATCTAAAAATATAGAAACATGATAAAACTAAAGTACATATTTACATCAGCGCTGCTCGTGGCAGCTGCCAGTGCCAGTCAGGCTGTCAGCAGGCAGCAGATGCAGAAGCAGATAGACAAGGATGCCCCTGCATACACCATACAGGGCAAGGACTCCATCTGCCAGATATTTATCTATTCGCCAGCACCCAACCAGGGGTTGCATCTGGCTTATTTCACCGACGATGAGTGTTGGGTGGATGTAGGACAGCTCTGCGCCAGCGACTACGGTCCGTGGGGAGCTGAAAAGAAGATGTATAACCCCTTCGTGGTAAAAGCCAACGACGGCACATGGCGCGCACTCTGGAGCGTGAACCAGCATGCACCGCAGTTTGCCGTAGCCTATTCTGAAGACCTCATCACCTGGCGCCCGCAGGATTATCCCATCATCCGCGAAAAGGGCGTGAAGGATGTGGCTGCCTATCAGATGGATGACGGCAACTTCGACATCTATCTCAAGACATCCAAGGGCAAGCGATACGTACAGGCAAGCAACGATTTCCGTACCTTTAAGGAAGATACGCTGGAGGCTTCAGCTGATGAGATACTCTGGCAGCGCGACACCGCAACCATAGGCGGAAAACTCTTCCAGGGCTGCGATTTCGAGGTGCCGGCCGTGCATCTCAACTACATCCGTTCCTGGTTCCACGCCCTCTCTGAAGAGGCAAAACTCAACGCCCAGCCGATGCCGAAGACCGATGCCGACCTCGCAGCTTATGCCAAGGACAACCACATCGACCTGCCGAAAGATTCGGAAATCCCTGCCAACCTCAGTATCAATCCACAGAAATCCCACCGCATCTCCAACAAACTGATGGGTATCTTCTTCGAAGACATCAGCCGCGCTGCCGACGGAGGACTCTCTGCAGAAATGTTGCAGAACGGGGACTTTGAGTATAACAAGGAAGACCACCGCCACCAGTGGAATGCCACCACGGCATGGGTGGGGGTAGAGAAAGAGGGCATCGCCACCGAAAACGGGGTGAGCCAGAACAATGCCCATTATGCCGTTCTGGGCGCTACACCTATTTATAATATAGGTTGGGACGGCATCGCCATACGTCGTAGAGCTGCCGTTGAGGGCAAGGAGGGTAAGCATCAGCCGGCCATCTACGAGGTGAGCCTGCACGCCCGCTGCATCGATGCCAAGAAGAAAGACCTCACCCTGGCGCTCGTAAACCAGGAGGGATTGCCGGTATGCCAGGCCAAGATTAAGGTGCAGGGCGCAGACTGGAAGGAATATAAGGCGCAGCTCATCGTGACCGATAAATATGAGGGCGAACTCGCCAGTGAAGCCACCACCAAGGAGGGCAAGCTGGGCAAGAACATCCGGTTCGCCATCTTGCCTAAGGGCGAACAGAAAGTGGCGGTAGATTTGGTAAGTCTCAAACCACAAGATACTTACAAGGGTCATGGACTGCGTAAAGACCTTGCCGAGGCCATTGCCGACTTGAAGCCTCGCTTCGTGCGCTTCCCGGGCGGCTGCATGCTCCACGGTCAGGGGATCAAGAACATTTACCACTGGAAGGAGAGCGTGGGTCCGCAGAAAGATCGCAAGCCAGCCTACAACATCTGGGGATACCATCAGACCCGCCAGCTGGGTTTCTATGAGTATTTCCAGTGGTGCGAGGATATGGGAGCCGAGCCGCTGCCTGTATTGGCGGCAGGTGTTCCTTGTCAGAACTCTGTGGCAGATGAGCGCGGAGTGGCTGGTCAGCAGGGCGGAATCCCGATGAGCGAGATGCCGCAGTATATTCAGGACGTGCTAGACCTGGTAGAATGGGCGAATGGCGACCCTGCCACCTCTAAGTGGGCTAAGATGAGAGCCGATGCGGGTCATCCGGCTCCGTTCAACCTCAAGATGATAGGCATCGGCAACGAAGACCTCATCTCTACCGATTTCGAGCAGCGCTATCTGATGATCTGTAAGGCAGTGAAGCAGAAGTATCCTCAGATAGAGGTGGTGGGTACCGTAGGTCCGTTCCACTTCCCGTCTTCCGATTATATTGAGGGTTGGAAGATTGCCCGCGAAAACAAGCGCTGGATTGATGCCGTAGACGAGCATTACTACGAGCAGCCGGGCTGGTTCCTGAACCATCAGGATTATTACGACCATTACGACCGCAAGGCTCCTAAGGTTTATCTGGGCGAATATGCATCTCGCGGTGCCAATGCGGTAGACAATGCGCTGGTTGAGGGCATCCACCTCTGCAATGTGGAGCGCAACGGCGATGTGGTAGAAATGACATCCTATGCTCCTCTCTTGTGTAAGGACGGATACAGCAACTGGCAGCCAGACATGATTTACTTTGATAATAATAATGTACGCGCGAGCGAGAGCTACAAGATGCAGAAGATGTTCGGTCAGCATGCCGGTGACCTCTACATCTCATCCGTGCTCAGTCTGCCGGATGCGCTGAAGAAATATGTGGGCACCAGTGTGGTGAAGGATTCTAAATCTGGCAAAACCTGGCTTAAAGTGGTGAATGCCTTGCCTCGCACGCTGAAACTCTCGGTTTCTGGCTTGGGCAACAAGCAGGTAACCATCGCAGGCAGAAGCGCTCAGGTTTTCGAACTTTAGCTTTCTTCAGAAGATGTTTTCTGATAGAAACGGATAGAACCAATAATGGCTCAGATTATTCATTTTGAGTAAAATAGAATGGAGAAATAGGATATTAAAATGTTCTTTTTCTCTATTTTTTATGTTTTACAGCATAAAATATGGCCAAAAATTTGGTAGTTAATAATTTTTTTTATTATTTTGCACCCTGAAAATGAAGTTTTAAGTAATTTATATAAAATCAAATTTTAGAGAGAAAATGAAAAAGTTAGTATTAATGTTTGCTGCTGCCGTAATGGCAGTATCTGCATCTGCTCAGACTACACAGGAGAGCAAGTTCTTTGACAATTGGTATCTTGGTGTAAACGTTGGAGCAGCTACAAAGACTACTCACAATGCATGGTTCAAGAACGTAAACCCTTCAGTAGGTGTACGTCTCGGAAAGTGGTTTACTCCAGTTTGGGGTGCTGCTGTAGAGGCTGACCTCTATGCTCGTAACCGCAACCTGCCTTATACACATAAGACTTTGGTTCGTGGTGCAAGCGGTAAGTTCATCGGTACAATCAATGCAACAAACCTCTTCTTGGGTTACAAGGGTGAGCCACGTAAATTCGAAATCATCCCATTGGCAGGCATCGGTGGTTACCACTCTTTCAACCTTCATAATGGCAACCTCAATGCCCTCACAGCTAACGCAGGTGTTGACTTTGCATTCAACCTTGGCGCAAACAAGGCTTGGCAGGTATATGTAGAGCCATCTATGAATTGGTTCCTTCACGACAACAAGAGTGCTTGCAATGGTTGCCAGTTTGATGTTAACAAGTCTGCTTTCCAGGTTAAGGTGGGTGTTAACTACAAGTTCAAGGGTTCTAACAACTCTCACAACTTCACTATCGTAACTCCACGCGACCAGAACGAGATTGATGGTTTGAATGGTCAGATCAACAACCTCCGCAACGACTTGAATAGCAAGGATTCTGAACTCGCAGCTAAGGACAAGCAGATCAAGGATCTCCAGAATGCGCTCAATGAGTGCCAGAAGGCTCCTAAGTATGTAAAGCCAGCTACTGCTACCAATTTGCAGCCAACAGTATTGTTTACTGTAGGTAAGTCAAAAGTAGAGCGTAGCCAGATGCCAAACATCGAGATGATTGCTCAGTATATGAAGAATCATCCAAATGCTAAGGTTGAAATTAAGGGTTATGCATCTCCAGAGGGTTCTAAGGAACTTAACCAGAAACTTTCTGAGGCTCGTGCCAATGCTGTAAAGAACATTCTCGTTAAGACTTACAAGATTAGCGCAAATCGTCTTCAGGCTAAGGGTATGGGTGCTACTGACAAGCTCTTCAAGCAGGTTGAGTTCAACCGTGTTGCTACATTCAATGATAACAATGCAGCTGAATAAAGAAATAAGTAGTTTCAGATATTTGGTCTTGTGACCAGGTCCTCCTAAACTTCGGTTTAGGAGGATTTTTTTTCTTCTTACCTTTCTTACATGTCTGGCCGCCTCGCTTTATACTTTTTCGTCAGGTAATCTTAATAAGATAAGAGTTCAGTGTGGTTATAAGCTCTTTCTTGTTTTTTTGCACAAAATCAGCAGAAATGAGTATCTATCGTGATAAATTGTAAGCATTTTATTTGTTTTTCTAACAAAAAAACGAAGTTTTCTGAAATTTTATACGAAATTAGTTGGCTATTACATAATTTCTCTGTATCTTTGCAGGCAAATTATAACAAAGGGGCTCGAAAGAGCCCTTTTAAGCAAGAAAATAAAAGAAAATAAAAGATATGAAACATCCATTAAGAAGTAGCGTCTGCACTGAAGGCAGAAGAATGGCAGGTGCCCGAGCACTCTGGGTAGCTGCAGGTATGAAACACGAGCAGTTTGGTAAACCAATCATTGCTATCGTGAACAGCTTTACTCAGTTTGTGCCAGGTCATACCCATCTTCATGAAATCGGTCAGATCGTCAAGAAGGAAATCGAAGCTATGGGGTGCTACGCAGCCGAATTCAATACCATCGCCGTTGACGACGGTATCGCAATGGGACACGACGGAATGCTCTATTCCCTCCCAAGCCGTGATATCATTGCCGACTCTGTAGAATACATGGTCAATGCTCACAAGGCCGACGCCATGATCTGTATCTCAAACTGCGACAAGGTAACCCCAGGTATGCTCATGGCATCTATGCGACTGAACATTCCTACCGTGTTCTGCTCAGGTGGACCTATGGAAGCCGGACGCTGGAAGGGTGAGAACGCCGACTTGATTACAGCTATGATTAAGGGTGCTGATACAAGCGTTTCTGACGAGGAGATGACGCAGATTGAGCAGTGCGCCTGCCCAGGTTGCGGTAGCTGCTCAGGTATGTTTACCGCCAACTCTATGAACTCTCTCACCGAGGCCATCGGTCTGAGCTTGCCAGGTAACGGAACCATTCTTGCTACCCACAAAAACCGCATCCAACTTTTTAAAGATGCAGCACGCCAGATAGTTAAGAACGCTTATGCATATTATGAGGACGGCGACGAGAGCGTATTGCCACGCAATATAGCTACCCGAGACGCATTCCTCAACGCCATGACCCTGGACATCGCCATGGGCGGAAGCACCAACACCGTGCTCCACTTGCTGGCAGTAGCTCAGGAAGCTGGCGCAGACTTCAAGATGGAAGACATCGACCAATTGAGCCGCAAGGTGCCTTGCCTCTGCAAGTTGAGCCCTAACACCCAGAAATACAGTGTACAGGAGTGCAACCGCGCAGGTGGTATCCTCGGTATCCTGAACGAGCTGAACAAGGGCGGTCTGATCAACGGCGCCGTAAAGCGTGTTGACGGCAAGACACTCGATGAGCAGATGAAGAAATACGACATTACCGGCACAGAGATTGATGCTGAGGCTGACAGAATCTACCATTCAGCACCGGGCAGAAAGTTCTCTACCCAGATGGGTAGCCAGGATGCTCAGTGGGAGAGTCTTGACACCGACCGCGCCGAGGGTTGTATCCGCGACCTCGAGCATGCCTACACCAAGGATGGCGGACTGGCAGTGCTCTTCGGCAACATTGCCCAGAATGGTTGCGTAGTAAAGACAGCCGGCGTAGACCCAGTGCTCTGGCATTTTGAGGGTCCAGCCGTATGCTTTGATTCTCAGGAAGATGCATGCGAAGGCATCCTTGGCGGCAAGGTTAACTCAGGCGACTGCGTAGTCATCACCCACGAGGGTCCGAAGGGTGGCCCTGGCATGCAGGAGATGCTCTATCCAACCTCTTACATCAAGAGCCGTCACCTGGGCAAGGAATGTGCCCTCATCACCGACGGCCGCTTCTCAGGCGGTACATCAGGCTTGAGCATCGGTCACATCAGTCCAGAGGCTGCAGCAGGTGGTAACATCGGCAAGATTAAGGATGGCGACATCATCGTCATAGATATCCCTAGCCGCTCCATCAATGTGAAACTCTCTGACGAGGAACTCGCAGCACGCCCACAGCAGCCGCTGAAGCGCAACCGCGTGGTTAGCAAGGCACTGCGCGCTTATGCCCAGAGCGTAAGTTCGGCAGATAAGGGCGGTGTGAGAATCATCGACTAGTCTTCGAGAGTCTTTGAAAAGATAGTTTTTAGAGTCTTTGAGAAAAGAAAAGTTTTTGAATTATTCAGAATAATAACATATAAATGGCAAAAGAAGTAATAACAGGAGCCGAAGCACTGATGCGCTCCCTGAAAAACGAAGATGTTAAAACTATCTTCGGATATCCGGGCGGCAGCATCATGCCAGTGTTTGATGCACTGTACGGTTACACGAGAGGTGAAAAGAAGATGTTTGACCACATATTGGTACGTCACGAGCAGGCTGCTGCTCACGCTGCACAGGGTTATGCCCGAGTCAGCGGCGAAGTGGGCGTCGCTCTTGTCACTAGTGGTCCTGGAGCTACTAATACATTGACCGGCATCGCTGATGCCATGATGGATTCTACACCAATCGTAGTCATCGCCGGACAGGTAGGCGTAGGTGCCCTGGGTACCGATGCTTTCCAGGAGGTAGACCTCGTGGGTGTTACCCAGCCAATCTCCAAGTGGTCTTACCAGATACGCCGTGCCGAGGATGTGGCATGGGCTGTGAGCCGTGCTTTCTACATCGCCCGCAGCGGACGTCCGGGACCTGTGGTGCTCGACTTTACAAAGAATGCGCAGGTGGCTACATGCGAGTGGGAACCAGTGAAATGTGAGAAGGTTACATCTTACAACCCTTATCCTACGATAGATGAAAAGGCGGTGGCTGAAGCTGCCGAACTCATCAACAATGCCAAGAAACCATTCGCCCTCGTGGGTCATGGAGTAGAGCTTGGCGGTGCACATAATGAACTCATCGAATTCCTCGAGAAGGCAGATATCCCTGCCGGCAGAACCCTGCTCGGCCTTTCTGCCCTGCCTAGCAATCACCCGCTCAACATGGGTATGCTCGGCATGCACGGTTCTTATGCTACCAACATGAAGACCCAGGAGTGTGATGTGCTCATCGCCATCGGTATGCGTTTCAGCGACCGTATCACAGGCGTGCCTTCTAAGTATGCTCCTCAGGCAAAGATTATCCACCTGGACATTGACAAGGCTGAGATTGATAAGGTTATCAAGACCGATGTGGCTGTTGTGGGCGACTGCAAGCAGAGTCTGCCAGCCATTACCCGTCTGCTGAACAAGAATGTTCACCGCGAGTGGAGAGATTCCTTCGAGGAATACCGCCAGCAGGAACAGGAAAAGGTAATAGAGAAGGATATCCACCCTACAGAGGGACCGCTGCTTATGGGCGAGGTGACCAACGTGGTAACGGAAGCTACTCATAATGAGGCTGTTCTCGTAAACGACGTAGGTCAGAACCAGATGATCAGTAGCCGCTACTTCAAGTTTACCAAGAAGCTGAGCATCGTAACCAGTGGTGGTTTCGGAACCATGGGCTTCGGCCTTCCGGCAGCCATTGGTGCCACCTTCGGAGCTCCCGACCGCACCATCTGCTGTTTCTTCGGCGACGGCGGTTTCCAGATGAACATCCAGGAACTAGGCACCATCATGGAGCAGCAGGCACCGGTAAAGATGATTCTGCTGAACAACAACTATCTGGGCAACGTTCGCCAGTGGCAAGACCTGATGTTCGGCGGCCGTCACTCCTTCACCCACATGATGAATCCTCATTATGCAGAGATTGCCAAGGCCTACGGCATACCATACGATGTGGTAATAGACCGCAAGGACCTTCAGGCTAAGGTGGAGAAGATGATCAGCACCAAGGGTCCTTACCTGCTGGAGTGCGCCATCAAGGAGAATGAAGACATCGTTCCGATGACGCTGCCGGGCAAGAGTGTAGATGAGATGCAACTCGAGTTGAATTATTAAAAGCTTTCGGTTATATATAATAAGGTGTAAATTCCTTCATGAGGGAGCATCCTCCGAAAAGGAAAAACTCCGAAAAGTAACCGATTATTTTAAAATTTGGAAAAATGGAGAATAACAACGAAAAGAAATTATATACATTGCTTGTTTACTCAGAAAACATTGCCGGTATCCTGAATCAGATTACTGCCGTGTTTACTCGCAGACAGGTAAATATCGAGAGCTTGAATGTTTCGGCCAGCAGTATCAAGAATATACACAAGTATACCATCACGGTTTGGAGTGATGAAGAGCAGATTGAGAAAATCAACAAGGCAATAGAGAAGAAGATTGACGTGGTGAAGAGCGATTACTACTCCGACGACCAGATCTTCATCCATGAAGTGGCTCTCTTCAAGATTTCCACTCCGGTATTGCTCGAAAATCCAGAGGTTTCGCGCACCATCCGCAAGCATGATGCCCGCATGATGGAGGTGAATCCTACTTACAGCACCGTGCTTCTGGCAGGACTTACCGAAGACATAGCTGACCTTTTCCAGCAGCTCAACAGTTACAACTGCCTCCTTCAGTATACCCGAAGCGGCAGAATCGCTGTTACGAGAAGTTTTGACGAACCCATCTCTGATTATCTCAAGCAGAATTCAGAAGATTAGATTTCTTTCATATTTTGATGCCCTTTGTTCCCCTGGCTTCAAACTAGCGGAGCAGGGGGCTTTTTCGGTTTAAAACAACAAGACAAACAACAAGATAAAAGGACGAGACAGATATTATGGAACAGAAAATATTAGATAAGGTAGGGCGTTACGAATTTCTTTCGGAGCCTTTCCACTGCGATTTCAGCAGCCACCTCTTTATGGGCCATCTCGGAAATCATCTGCTCAATGCTGCCGATTTTCACAGCAACGACCGCGGGTTCGGTATGAACTACCTCATGCCCCGACACAAGACATGGGTTCTCAGCCGACTGGCCATAGAGATGACAGAGATGCCGAAGTCTTACGACCGCTTTGTGGTAGAAACCTGGTGCGAGAGTGCCATGAAATATTTCACATCCCGAGATTTCAAAATCTGCGGCAAGACATCATCATCCGAAGAAGCCAAGGTTTACGGCTACGGCAAGAGCGTGTGGGCAATGATTGATACGGAGACCCGACAGCCTGTTGATATTTTTGAAATTCACGACGGACTCATCAAAGAATATATTGATTCGGAAAAACCTTGTCCTATCCAGGCAAGTTCGAGAGTGAAAATGGGCAAGGATGCCAAGCTGGTGAGAACCATTGACACCTATTATCATGATGTAGATGTTAACGGGCACATCAACTCGGTGAAATACATCGAACATATCCTCGACCTCTTTGATCTGGATTATTACAAAAATCACTTTTTGCAAAGATTTGAGATAGCTTACGTAGCAGAAAGTCACCAGGGAGACCAACTTCATTTCTATTTGGAAGAAACAAGTGAGGCAGAAAAAATGCAAGAATACTGCATAAAGATAACAAAAACCGGCAAAAATGACGTAAATGAGGTGGAAGTTGTAAGAAGTAAGGCTAAATTTATTAAAAATTGAAAGAAAAATTTGGTAGTTTCATTTTATTTGCTTACCTTTGCACTCAGAAAATAAAAATAAACCCAGAGCCGCCTTCTTGGATAGGGGGTGGACGGATCAAACAGGCTCTCTTTGGATAAGAATACAGCTCGCATCCGTATGGACAAGTATAACCCGCGGCTCCATAAACGGCAAGCCGCACAAAAAAAATAAAAATTATGGCAGAAATGAATTTCGGTGGCGTAATGGAAACTGTTGTCACCAGTCATGAATTTTCATTGGAGAAAGCACGTGAAGTATTGAAGAACGAAACAATCGCAGTTATCGGTTATGGTATCCAGGGTCCTGGTCAGGCTTGTAACCTTCGCGATAATGGTTTCAACGTCATCGTCGGACAGCGTCAGGGTAAGACCTACGAGAAGTGTCTGAAGGATGGTTGGGTTCCTGGTAAGACTCTGTTCTCTATCGAGGAAGCTGCTGAAAAAGGTACTATCATCTGTATGTTGCTTTCTGATGCCGGTCAGATTGCATGCTGGCCAAAGATTAAGCCACACCTCACAGCAGGTAAGACTTTGTATTATTCACATGGTTTCGCTATCAACTGGAGCGATCGCACAGGCGTAGTTCCACCTAAGGATATTGATGTTATCATGGTTGCTCCTAAGGGTTCTGGTACTTCTCTCCGCACTATGTTCTGCGAGGGTCGTGGTTTGAACTGCTCTTACGCTGTATACCAGGATGCATCTGGTAAGGCAGAGGAGAAGACTATTGCCTTCGGTATCGGTATCGGTGCCGGTTATTTGTTCAAGACAACATTCCAGCGTGAGGCTACTTCTGACCTCACAGGTGAGCGTGGCTCATTGATGGGTGCAATTGAGGGATTGTTGGAGGCACAGTATGACGTGCTCCGCGAGAATGGTCACTCACCATCTGAGGCTTTCAACGAGACTGTTGAGGAGCTCACACAGAGCCTTGGCCCTCTCTTCGGTGCTAAGGGTATGGATTGGATGTATGCTAACTGTTCAACAACAGCTCAGCGTGGTGCTCTTGACTGGGCTCCTCGTTTCCGTGAGGCTATCAAGCCTGTAATGGAGTGGTTGTACTACTCTGTAAAGACTGGTAACGAGGCTCAGATTTCTATCGACAAGAACTCTCAGGCTGATTACCGCGAGAAGTTGAACGCTGAACTCGAGGCTATGCGCAACAAGGAAATGTGGCAGGCTGGTGTTACAGTTCGTAAACTTCGCCCTGAGAATAACTAATTTTTTTCTCGTACATAATGTTGAAAAGGGAATGGCCCGAGAGGTGTCGTTCCCTTTTTTCTGTTTATATGGGGGTATAAGTTGCTGGCATATACAAATCTCGCTGCTGGCGTATGCGAAATCCCAATGTTGGCATATACAAAAAGCCCTGAAAAGGCAAAAGCATCTCTCTTCTGAAAAGCTTTTACTCCTTCAGGACTTATAAGATATTAGGGCTTCATTTCCGGTTTCGGTTCAAGCCGGATTTCATCTTCCTCAACATTCATCATATTCTCCACAACCATTTCTTCAAGAACTGCAGCCATATCTTCTGAATCATATTTCAGTTGGTTTAATTCTGTAATGTCATGTGGCTTTCCGTCTTTCAGCAAGTCTAGAATTTCTGATATAATAGTTTGCTTCTGGGGTATTTTGTGGTCTATGCAGACATCACATATCCCGCAGTCGTCCTTCATTTTCGTTTTTTCGCCAAAATAACTCAGAAGCTGGCGCGAACGGCAGATGCTGTCGTTTTTTGCATAACTGATAATGCTCTTGATGTGGGCAGTAAACTGTTTCTTGCGTACTTCCCATACCTCCTCAGGGATGATAACTCTGAAACCATCTTCCCTAGGACGCGTGTAGCTGATATAAGGTGTCTTGCGGCGGGGAATGAAGTCGATGATGTGGCGGGCACTCAGATTTTTCAGAATCATGTATACCTGCTGACGGTTTAGTGCGCTTACACGCTCTATCAGCGACTCATCAATGTAAACATAGTCGGTAAACAGACCGCCGTAATTACGCAGAAGCCCCGTAATAACAGACTCTTCCTTCTCCGAAACATTCTCTAGCAGATAGAGATCATTTCGGCTGATGTTAAATCTGATTCTTGCTTTTCCGTCAGGATTGTCCTCGTAGTGGATATAGCCTGAGCGCTCCAGAATGCGCAGAGCCGAGTCTACGCGAGTAGGGAAGTACTTGTAGGTGAAGCAGAACTTCTCTATCTCGAACATGAAAGTCTGTCCCATTCCGCTTCCAACTGCCACCTGGAAAAAGTAAGCAAGATGCTCGTAAACGTCTTTGATGAATTCTTTGTCTGGAAAGGTTTCGTCTATGCGTTTCATGAGTTTGTTTTCATCGCTCTGGTTGTAGAGCAGCACAGCATAAGCCTTTTCGCCGTCTCTTCCGCCTCTACCCGCCTCTTGAAAATAGGCTTCCAGTGAGTCTGGACAATCTATATGAATTACCATTCTCACATCTGACTTGTCTATTCCCATGCCGAAAGCATTGGTTGCTACCATTACCCTTATCTCGTCATTTTGCCAGTTTTTCTGTCGGATATCCTTCACGTCGGAATCCAGTCCGGCATGGTAAAATGTAGCAGAAATACCTTGTTTGTTCAGAAGTTCTGCCATCTCCTTGGTTCGTTTTCGGCTTCTCGCATAAATGATTGCCGAGCCTTGGGTACACTGCAGGATATGAACCATTTCGGTCAACTTGTCGTTGGTGGTGCGCACCACATAGGCAAGATTCTTGCGGGCAAAACTCATTTTAAATACGTTTTGCTTCTTGAAGTGAAGCTGGTTCTGGATATCTTCTACTACATCGGGAGTGGCCGTAGCTGTAAGAGCAAGGACTGGTACACCGGGCTTCATATCTCTTATTTTTGCAATTTCGAGATAAGACGGGCGGAAATCGTAACCCCACTGGCTGATGCAGTGAGCTTCATCTACCGTGATGAAACTCACCGGAATGTGGCGCAGTTTAGTTTGGAACAATTCTGAAGAAAGACGTTCTGGTGAAACATACAGAAACTTGATTTCACCGAAAATACAATTTTCCAATATTCGGAGAATCTCTTGGCGCGACAATCCTGTGTAGATGGCTTCAGCCAGGATGTTGCGGGCTTTGAGATGCTGTACCTGATCCTTCATCAGCGCAATGAGTGGAGTTACCACAATGCAGACGCCCTTTTGGGCAAGGGCCGGAACCTGGAAGGTGATGGATTTGCCGCCACCTGTAGGCATAAGACCAAGGGTATCCTCACCTCGGGCTATACTCTCGATGATGTCTCGTTGTATGCCGCGAAAGTCAGGATACCCCCAATATGTACGTAGTATTTCTTGATATTTATCTGCCATTTTTTGAAACTTTTGCCCTTGCAGATTTCGATGCTTTTGCGTCCTGACGGATTTGCTCTACAAATCCGTGTAATCCGAGTAATCAGTGCCTAATCCATGCATAGGGCTAAGTACCTTATCCTTCGTTCGGACGGATATCTTCTATCTGAAGTTGAACTTGGTTTTTCTTGAAAACATTTTCTTCTATGGTGAAGGCTATGTCGAAGCTTCGCTTACTCTTGATGTAGCGGGCTGCTGCACTCTGACCGAAAGCAATGCCGTTTAAAACGGTGCTCGATTTGGAGTCTACCAGTTCCAACTTGATGTGCTCCTGTTCTCTGCCTACCACCTTGCTGGTGCCGTAATCATATACCCGGTTGGTGCAGAAAATAGGTTTCTGGTTACATGGACCGAAAGGAGAGAAGCGCTTCAAGTCGGCCTGCAGATGCTTGGTAATGTCTTTAAAGTCAATTTCAGCATCTATGTTGAGCATCGGTTCTGTCTGTTGAGGCGAAATATGCTCTTCTACATAATGCTGGAACCTGTCTCTGAACTCTCTAACCTTATCCCACTTCAAGGTAAGTCCGGCAGCATAGGTATGACCACCGAAATTGAGCAGGAGGTCGCGGCAACTCTTGATGGCTGAGTAGATGTCAAATCCCGTTACGCTACGTGCTGAACCTGTAGCCATATCACCATCCCGGGTCAGAACAATGGTAGGGCGGAAGTAGATTTCGGTGAGTCGGGAAGCAACAATGCCAATGACTCCCTTTTTCCAACCTTCATCATAGAGCACGATGCTGGAGTTGTGTTTCATGCTTTCCAGACGCGATACGATGCCGTTGGCTTCTTCAGTCATCTGCTTGTCTATGTCTTTGCGCTGCTCATTGTACTCATTGATGTGTCTGGCCATGCGCAGGGCTGAGGAATAGTCTCTTTCTACCAGCAGATCTACGCTCAGCTTGCCGTTCTCCATTCTGCCTGAAGCATTGATGCGGGGACCAATCTTGAACACAATATCGCTCATAGAGAGCTCGCGTCCGTTCAGTCCGCAGATGTCGATGATGGATTTCAGACCGATACTTGGGTTGGTATTCAGCAACTTAAGACCATGGAAGGCGAGTATTCTGTTCTCATCTACCACCGGCACAATGTCGGCAGCAATACTCACGGCGCAGAAGTCGAGCAGAGGAATGAGCCTGGAGAACGGAATGTTGTTGTTCTTGGCAAAAGCCTGCATAAACTTGAATCCTACACCGCATCCGCAGAGATGCTTGAATGGGAATGGATCGTCAGGACGCTTCGGATTGAGTATGGCCACAGCAGGTGGCATCACATCGTCAGGAACGTGATGGTCGCAGATGATGAAGTCTATTCCCAGACTCTTGGCATATTCTATCTCCTGAATAGCCTTGATTCCGCAGTCTAGAATAATAATCAGTTTTACACCAGTCTGATGAGCAAAATCAATTCCTTTCTTACTCACTCCGTAACCTTCGTCGTAGCGGTCGGGAATGTAGTAGTCGATGTTTGAATAGAATTGCTGCAAGAATTTGTACACCAGGGCAACGGCGGTGCATCCGTCTACGTCATAGTCTCCGTAAACAAGGATACGTTCCTTTCTACCCATAGCATCGTTCAGGCGGTCTACGGCAATATCCATGTCTTTCATCAGGAATGGATTGATGAGATCTGAGAGTTGTGGACGGAAGAACCGTTTGGCTGCAGACTCTGTCGTAATCTCGCGCTTGATGAGCAAATGGGCAAGAACTGGGCTCATATTTAGCTTGGCGCCTAATTCTTCAGCTGCTTTTTGCTGTTCAGGTGTTGGTGATTCGTAATTCCATTTAAAATGCATTTTAATTATTTTTTATTTCTGCCCCCAAAGTTACGAAAATAAAATGACAAAAGGAAATGTTTAGGGAGGAATTTTACTAAATTACCTAGAAATAAGTAAAAATAAGACTTGTTGGCAACCCAAAATAAGTAAATAAGAGATTTTCTTGGCAACAAAAAAGGCAGCAAACTCATCGGTTTGCTGCCCCTTGAATATTTTTGTTTAGGAGAATGTCCATAGAAAACCTATAGACTGTTAACTATAAACTTTTAACTATTAAAACTCTCCTAGATTCCGAGCTTCTTGCGGATGTCTTTAGGAAGGGCGTTCTTGTTAACCATGAAGTCCATAGTCTTGTAAGCTACGAAAGCCTTGGTCATGTACCAGGTTCCCTTGTAGTCACCATACTCGCCCCAAGAGTTCTTAACCATGTAGTACTCCTTGCCGTTCTGGTCCTTAGCGATACCGTAGATGTGCATACCGTGGTCATCTGTTGTCTCCCAGTTGTCGAATGCTTCCTGGCGCATAGCCTGTGTAGGAACAATCTCAGGAGCATTTACGCCAAGAGAATCAAACTTCTCCTTCTTCTCGTCTTTAGAGAGCTTGAACCAATGGTCAGCATCTGTACCGGCCATAGAGCGAACCTTCTTTACATCGTAAGCGATACCGAGACCCTTGCGAGTGAAACCGTCTTCTGTTACGTCACCGCCCCAAGCTACTGTGTAACCATTGTTTACAGCGTTGTCGATGATCTTGCAGATGTCTTCCATAGGAACGTTGTAGCTCAAAGGCCAGCGCCAGTTATCCTGTACCTCAACAGCAAATTTGCTCCACATTGGGTGGTGGGTGTAGCTGGTGATGGTTACATAATCATCAAGATTCAAACCGAGGCTCTGGCAGAAGCTCTGTGGAGTATACTGCTTGCCCTCGTATGTAAACTTCTCAGGAGTCTTACCGATGTAAGAATCGATAATGCCCTGAAGACCGCTCTTCCAGGCTGGAGAAAGCTTCTTGGCTGTGCTCTTTGCTACTGCCTCTACGTATGGAGTCATTACATTGAAGAACTCACCAAAGTTAGCCAAAGAGTCACCTGTCAATGAACCTGGTGCAGGCATGGCAGACTCAGGTACAATACCGTAGTGCTGCAAAGCATAGAGTACATCGTAGGCGCTACCACCCTCAGAGAAGCTCACGTCGCCGTGCATTCTTACTGCCACTGTGGCGCGGTCCATATAAGTCTTGTTGGCTACGAACATCTCGCTGAGGTCGTAGGTTTTGCCTGTCTTCTTCAAGATTTCGCTCTCGAAGTAGCTGAGGGTAGAGTAAGCCCAGCACGTACCACTGCGGTTCTGGTCCTTGATGCTAGTGATAGGATTCTGCTTTACTACAGTAAATACAGGTTTGTTCTTTGCTACTTCTGCAGAGTCTGCAGCTTTCTTCGCATTTGCTCCTGTGGCTACCAAAGCCATCAAGGCTGCAACAATCATAGTTTTCTTCATGAATTCTTTTCTCTTTATATTAATGTTCTTGTTATATCTTCTCTCTGATTCCTTTTTCTGAAATGATTTCTCTTTCAGGAATTTTATTCCTTGTTGGCTGCCATGAACTCCTCAACATCTTTTGGATGATAAGGTATGCGGTCTTTGCCCAGGAATCTGCAACCATCTTTGGTGATGAGTACATCGTCCTCAATTCGGATACCACCGAAATCTTTATAGGTCTCAATCTTGTCGAAGTTGAGGAATTCTGCACAGTGACCGGATGCCTTCCAGTCGTCGATGAGGGCAGGGATGAAGTAAACTCCCGGCTCGTCGGTTACCACGAAACCTTCCTGCAGACGGCGACCCATACGCAGGCAGTTGGTACCGAATTGCTCCAGATTAGGGCGTACCTCTTCGTCGAAACCAACGTTAATCTGGTCGAGGTTCTCCATGTCGTGAACATCCATTCCCATCATGTGGCCCAAACCATGAGGCAGGAACATGGCGTGTGCTCCAGCCTTTACAGCCTCTTCTGTATCACCCTTTGCAAGTCCGAGCTCCTTCATGCGGTCGAAGAGCAGGCGGCAAACAGAGAAGTGTACGTCTGCCCATTTTACGCCTGGCTTGGCTACATCCAGTGCATGGTCGTGGCATTCTTCTACAATAGAGTAGATTTCCAACTGTCGCTGGCTGAACTTTCCGCTCACCGGCATGGTGCGGGTGTTGTCTGAACAGTAGTTGTTCATAGTTTCTGCACCTGCATCACAGAGTGCCAGTCTGCCTTCTTCCAGTACATTCATAGATGGATAACCATGCTGAATTTCACCGTGCTGACTGAAGATGGTTGGGAAACTGACCATGGCTCCGTAAGAGTGGGCAATGCCACTTACCTGACCTGCAACATATTTTTCTGTCACACCCGGACGTACGAGCTTCATCGCTGTGGTATGCATCTTGTATCCGATGACAGCAGCACGCTCCAATTCCTCGATTTCTTCCTGAGTCTTAGTTGAACGCATCTTCACAACAGCCTTGATGAGGTCCATGCTGGCCTCTTCTTTCTGCTGGTTAGGATGGATACCCAGAAGGTCGAATATCTGCAGTTTGATGTCGTAGCGGTAAGGTGGCAGGAAATGAATCTTGCGCTTCTTCGACATGGCGTCGTTGCAGATAGTCTTGAGCGTTTTCATAGGTGCTGAGTTGTGAACGCCTACCTGCGCTGCAAGATCGTGAACATTGTCAACGCTTCCGTACCATACGATGTCTACGAGGTCGATGTCGTCGCCAATCAGAGTTTCAATATCGTTGTCTATATCTATCACACCTACCAGACCGTCGCGCTGCAATCCGAAATAATAGAGAAATGTCGAGTCCTGACGGAAAGGGTAATATCCGTTATTAGGGAAATTACATGGTGAATTGTTGTTTCCGAAAAGTATAATTACGCCGCTTTTCACAAGCTTCTTCAGCTCCTGTCTGCGGCTGATGTAAGTCTCTTTGCTGAACATATTTTTAGTATTTTACATTATTTTGCTTGCAAAGTTAGCAATTATTTCCCAAAAAATACGTATCTTTGCAAGCAAAATTGAATAAAACGCGTAAATTTATAAATAATTAATATAAAAACGGCTTTTTGCTAGACAAAATGTAAGAAAATTGTCTATGCTGCGAGCAAAATATAATTATTTTCAGAATTTTAAAAGCAGAGAGTGTGTTATGAAATTGAATTTGAAAACAACAGGTTTGGTTCTTGAGGGAGGAGGCATGCGAGGGGTCTTCACCAGTGGGGTACTGGATGCCTTCATGAAGTATGATGTGTACTTTCCTTATACGGTGGCGGTATCGGCTGGAGCCTGCAATGGCATGTCGTATGTGAGCCGTCAGCCTCGCCGTGCCCGAATTTCAAACATCGATTATTTGGCGCGTTATCAGTATATAGGTATCCGACACCTTGTAACCCAGGGATGCATTTTCGATCGTGAGTTGCTATATGATAAGTTTCCGAATCAGTTGCTTCCTTATGATTTCGACACCTATTTTAAATATGCCGATGGGTTCGAGATGGTTACCACCAATTGTCTGACGGGATTGCCTATGTATCTTTCGGAGAACCACGACCGCCAGCGTGCCATCGACATCGTGCGTGCTTCAAGCAGCCTGCCTTATGTGAGCAAGATAGTGAATGTTGATGGCATCCCGATGCTGGATGGTGGTATAGCCGATAGCATTCCTGTGCAGCGTGCCTTTGATAGGGGTTTTGAGCATAATGTGGTTATCCTGACACGTAACAAGGGGTGGCGAGATACGGGTAAGGATAGAAAGCTACCTTATTTATATAAGAACTATCCGCGTCTGCGAGTGGCGTTGAGCCGTCGCCATAAGGCTTACAATGAGCAGATTCAGCTGGTCGATGACTTGGAAGCTGCGGGTAAGATTACCTGCATTCGACCGATACGTCCGATGGAGGTGGGACGCATAGAGAAAGATACCGCCAAGTTGGAGCGGCTCTATGAAGAGGGGTTCTTGCTGGGTGAAGCTTTCTGCAAAAAATACCTGTAAAATGAACTATAATAATAAAAATGAATATAGCTTGCTCTTTCTCTGGAATTCCAGACAACGAGCAAGCTATATTTCAATTTATGCTGGTGCCCCGTAAATTTCTGTTATTTGCAGCAGATTCTTTCGTTTGGTGGCATCCATGATTAGAAATAGATCAATGAGCCACCAAATGCCACAACCTCCACATGTTAGCAATTTGATGATACCTAATCCCACATCACCAATGTAAATTCTGTCGATTCCCCATGATCCAACTATGATTGACAATATGATTGAAATCGTTGGGTCTTTGGCTTGTGCTAAAATAATACTAGCTGTATTGTAATCCATAGACCGTAATTTTTCCCTTACAGTAAAGGTGGAATCAATAGGCAACTTGTTTCCATATATCGCAATAAGTTGTTCTACTTGTTGTTGTTCCATACATTAAGTTTTATATGTTTAATATGTTTCTGACTATAAACCAAATGAAAAATGTTGTTACATATATTCCTATAGCTATGTTGCTCTCAAATATATTTTTCATCTTTGTCTTTGTTTTGCAGTCAGGCAAATAATATGATATCACTACTAATATAAAATATGGTAATGCATATAGTAAATAATAGTTATATTGGTATGCTTTAGCTAAATGTCCTTGCAGTGCAGCATGAATAAACCTTTGTATGCCACAAGCGGGACAATTTAATCCTGTTAAAATCTTGATAGGGCACTTTGGCCAAAACCAATACTCTGAAGGGTTGTATTTGTATAGCAAAGGCAGACCAATGATAACGATTATTAATAGAGTGTATTTATTGATGTATTTCAATTTACAATTGAGATGCTATTGCTGCACCATAAAAGATGACATAAATCACTTGGATAACGAGACCAACAACAATGCCGATAATACTCCATTTCTTGGCATCTTGTGCCATCAGAGCAGCGGCTTCGTATTGCTTTGTTAGGTAAAGACCATTAACTTTACTAGCCTTAATGATACCAACTATACCTAATGGTAAGCAGCAGCATACGGTGCAAGCAATTGCCAAAACCATATTGTTGTCTGGTTTAGGTGGCATAGGTGTAGAAACTTGTTGTTCTAAATTGTTTTGTTCCATAATTCTAACTGATAGACCATTTATTAGTTATTTTCTTATGGTACAGTCTGGTCTTTTTCGCTGCGCCTAAGAACTTTATGTTAATTGTTGTTTATTCCTCAAGCAGGTCTGGGCGCAGGCGCTTGGTTCTTTCCATGGCCTGGTCGAATTCCCACTGGCGAATCTTGGCTTCGTTGCCACTAAGCAGAATCTCCGGAACCTTCCATCCCTTGTAGTCGGCAGGACGGGTGTAGATAGGGGCGGCAAGAATGTCGTCCTGGAAACAGTCGGAAAGTGCACTCTGTTCGTCGCTGATGACACCCGGAACCAGTCGGATGACGGCATCTGAGATGATGGCTGCAGCAAGTTCGCCACCCGTCAGCACATAATCACCTACACTGATTTCGCGGGTAATGAGATGGTCGCGCACACGCTGGTCAATACCCTTGTAGTGACCGCAGAGGATGATGAGGTTACCCTGCATCGACATTTCGTTGGCTATCTTCTGGTTGAAAGTTTCACCATCTGGCGAAACGTAAATCACGTCATCATACTCGCGCTCAGCCTTCAGTGCAGCAATGCAGCGGTCTATTGGTTCACATTGCATCACCATGCCGGCACTTCCGCCGTATGGATAGTCGTCCACACGCTTCCATTTATCTAATGTGTAGTCACGCAGATTGTGCAGATGAATCTCCGCTAGACCCTTCTTCTGCGCACGTGCCAGAATGGACTCATTGAAGAATCCCTCCAGCATCTCTGGTAATACTGTAATAATGTCTATTCTCATAACATCTGCAAAAATAATAAATAATGCGGAGAGCACCAAAAGTTTTTGCTTTTTCTTTCATTTTTGCTCCTCTTTTCTTTACTTTTCTTTCTTTTTTCCCTGTTTTTCTACCTTTCCGTAGCCATTCCCGTCTTTTCGTATCAAAATCCTGTTTTTCTGGAAAATGAGAGTCTTAGGTGTATAAATATGCAACAAAATTATCAAAAAATCAGAAAAATCATATCAAAATGATAAATTTTAGATAAAACATGCTACTATTTGTAGAAAAAGTTGTATTTTTGCAAACAGAATTGCTCGAAAGAGTGTATAATTAATTAAAATTGTGAACAAGATGATATTGGACATTGAAATGCTGAGAAGCTTTTACGCTTCGTATTCGGAAAGTGTAGCCCAGGCAAAGGCTACGGTGAAACGACCTCTTACTTATGCCGAAAAGGTGCTCTTTGCACATCTTTTCGACCCAACACAGTTGCGACCATATAAAAGAGGTGTAGAATATGTTGACTTCCGACCTAATCGCGTGGCGATGCAGGATGCGACTGCGCAAATGGCGCTCTTGCAGTTCATGAATGCGGGTAAGGACAAGGTGGCCGTACCTGCTTCCGTACATTGTGATCACTTGATTCGTGCCGATGTGGGTGCTACGCAAGATCTTCCTGAGGCATGTAAGACCAATAAGGAGGTTTATGACTTCCTGAAGTCTGTTTCTCAGAAATATCATATCGGATTCTGGGGACCTGGTGCCGGAATCATCCATCAGGTAGTGCTCGAAAACTATGCATTCCCTGGAGGTATGATGGTGGGTACCGATTCTCATACTCCTAATGCTGGTGGTCTCGGCATGGTGGCCGTAGGTGTAGGTGGTGCTGATGCCGTAGATGTGTTGACCGGTCAGCCTTGGGAACTCAAGATGCCACGTCTCATAGGTGTGCATCTCACAGGTAAACTCTCAGGCTGGGCCACTCCTAAGGATGTGATTCTCGAAATCCTCGGCATCCTTACCGTAAAGGGCGGAACCAATGCCATCCTCGAATACTTCGGCGAGGGATTGGACAGCATCTCTACCACCGGCAAGGCTACCATCTGTAACATGGGAGCCGAATTGGGTGCCACATGCTCTATCTTCCCATTCGACCAGAATGCCAGCGAGTATCTCCGCATGACAGGCCGTGAAGAAATTGCATCTCTCGCACAGATGAATGCAGCCGAACTCCGTGCTGATGATGAGGTGTTGGCAGATCCGTCTGCTTTCTACGACCAGATTGTTGAAATCGACCTTTCTAAGGTTGAACCTCATCTTAACGGTCCGTTCACTCCAGATGCAGCCACACCAATCTCTCACATGAAGGCAAAAGGTCCTGCCAACGATTATCCGATGGTAGTAGAAGTCGGATTGGTAGGTAGCTGTACCAACTCTTCTTATCAGGACTTGGCCCGTGCTGCCAGCATTGCCCGTCAGGCTTATGAGAAAGGTATTGAGGTGAAGGGACAGCTTATCATCAACCCGGGTTCAGAGCAGATTCGCTATACAGCCGAGCGTGATGGCATCCTTGATGATTTCAAGAAGATTGGAGCCCTCATCATGACCAATGCCTGCGGTCCTTGCATCGGACAGTGGAAGCGTCATACCGATGATAATTCGCGCAAGAATGCCATCGTCACTTCTTTCAACCGAAACTTCCGCCGCCGTGCTGATGGTAACCCTAATACGTTTGCCTTCATCGGCAGTCCAGAGCTCACTGTGGCTCTCACCATTGCGGGCCGTCTCGACTTCAATCCGGCTACAGATACCTTGCTGGATAAGGATGGCAACAGCGTGATGCTCGATGCGCCTACAGGTTTCACCTTCCCACCTAAGGGTTTTGCCGTAGAGGATAAGGGATTCATTGCCCCAAGCGAAGAAAATGCCAATGTAGAGGTAGTCATTGCGCCTGACAGCAACCGACTCCAGAAACTTGCTCCGTTTGCTCCATGGGATGGAAAAGACCTGACAGATATGCCGCTTCTTATCAAAACCGAGGGCAAATGTACCACCGACCACATCTCTATGGCGGGTCCTTGGCTGAAGTTCCGTGGACATTTGCAGAACATCTCCGACAACCTTTTAATGGGTGCCGTTAATGCCTTTAACGGTGAGAGCAATAAGGTGAAGAACCAGTTGGATGGTGCTTATGTCGAGGTTTCTACCGCTGCCAAGGCTTACAAGGCAAAAGGCATCAGCAGCATCGTGGTGGCAGAGGATAACTATGGTGAAGGTTCTTCCCGTGAGCATGCAGCTATGGAGCCTCGTTTCCTCAACGTGAAGGTGATTCTCGCCAAGAGTTTCGCCCGCATCCACGAAACCAACCTGAAGAAGCAGGGTATGCTTGCCCTCACATTCTGCAACAAGGATGATTATAATAAGGTGCAGGAGGACGACCGCATCTCTTTGACAGGTTTGAAGGAGTTTGCTCCAGGTTCTAAACTCACCGTCACCCTGAAGCACAAGGATGGTTCTGAGGATAGTTTCGAGGTTGAGCATACTTATAATGATACACAGATAGCATGGTTTAAGGCTGGTTCTGCATTGAACTTTGCTGCAAAGAAATAATAGTTGTAGCCATGCAGCTAAAAAAGTAACAGTTATGAATAAAGAATATTTAATATATAAATTAAGCGATGAGGTAAAAAACTCATGCAAGATTGATAAGGATGCATTCAAGAAGTTCAATGTGAAGCGTGGACTTCGTAATGAGGATGGCTCTGGTGTGTTGGTCGGACTGACCAATATCGGTAATGTAGTGGGTTATGAGCGCGATGCAGAAGGTAAGTTGACCCCTACAGAAGGTAAACTTTATTATCGTGGTTATGAACTTGATGACCTGGTAACTCCTCTCTTGAAGGAGAAGCGCTTCGGATTCGAGGAAGTAGCCTTCCTGCTGCTCTCGGGTCAGTTGCCTGATAAGGAGGAATTGGATGCTTTCAGAGAACTCCTGAACGATAATATGCCGCTTGATCATCGTACGATTACCCATATCATCGAGCTGGAAGGCAGCAACATCATGAACATCCTGGCCCGTTGTGTGCTCGAAATGTACACCTTCGATCCGAATCCGGATGACATCAGCCGTGACAATCTGATGCGCCAGAGTATTGAGTTGATTGCCAAGTTCCCAACCATCATTGCTTATGCATACAATATCTACCGTCACTCTGTTCAGGGTAGAAGTCTACATATTCGTCATCCTCGTGAGAATCTCTCTATTGCAGAGAACTTTCTTTATATGATGAAGCATGAAAACTATTCCGAACTGGATGCCCGTATGCTCGACCTTCTCCTGATTATCCAGGCAGAACATGGTGGTGGTAACAACTCAACCTTTACAGTACGTGTAACATCTTCTACCCGTACAGATACTTACAGTTCTATTGCTGCTGGTATCGGTAGTTTAAAGGGTCCTTTGCATGGTGGCGCCAATATCAAGGTTATCAATATGTTCCACCACTTGAAAGAAGCTATCAAGGATTGGGGTAATGTAACTGAACTTGATACTTACCTCAAGCGAATGCTCAACAAGGAGGCTTATGACAAGACAGGTCTCATTTATGGTATCGGTCATGCGGTCTATACATTGAGTGACCCACGTGCCGTTGAACTGAAGCGACTGGCAGGTGAACTTGCCAAGGAAAAGGGTAGAGAAGACGAGTATAATTTCCTGAAGTTGATAGAGCAGGAAGGTATCAAATGTTTGCAGGAACACCGTGGAGGCAGCAAGCCAGCGTGTGCAAATCTTGATTTCTACAGTGGTTTTATCTATGAAATGATTGGTTTGCCACAGGAAATCTATACACCTATTTTCGCCATGGCACGTATCGTGGGTTGGACAGCCCATCGTATTGAAGAACTCAATTTCGAAGGCCGTCGTATTATCCGTCCTGCATATAAGAATATTCTTGGCGAACTGGAGTATAAGCCACTTAATGAGAGATAAAATTCCTCTTTGTTATTATACAAGAAAGGCAATGCCCGTCGTTGGGTGTTGCCTTTTCCTGTCTATATACAAGCAGGCTATTGTCAAGTGATGCAGTGAAGTTTTTGTTTTGACCATTAGAATTAATATACGTTAAATATTCAAAGTAGTATGTTGTAATTTTGGAGAAATGAATAATTATTCTTATCTTTGTAGCCGAAAAGTATAAAGAAAAGTATAAGTATTGAAGTTTTAACCGTCTAGTTTTAAGACAAAACAGTAAATGGATTGCATGGAAAAAGAATTTGAAGATTACTGGAATAAGCACCAGAAAAGATTAATCTTGAATGCTCCAAAAGCGCTACGCGATGAATACATCGAATCTACTAAGCTCGACAGCCCGATAGATTGGGTCTGTTTTATCCTGCCTGTGGCTTTAGGTATTGGTCTTCAGCCTGTTTTGGATATTCAGAGTGAGATTCTGTCTTGGGCAGTTGTATTGCTTATTGTGGTAGTTTGTTTTGCTGTGATGCAGCTGGTAAAGCCTATGTTGCAGAAAAAGAAATCTACCATACAAGTGGTCAAGAGCATTAAAGCTTATTATTATGAAGTATACAAGAAAAATGGTTTAAAGAAATTAGAGCCTTGGAATTAATTCCAAGGCTTTTTTGTTTGTTGAAACCATTATACAATCATGAAATCACTCATCACATCATCCGATATGTAGAGACCTTCCCGTGTGAGAGAGAGTCTGCCGTTCTTTATTTTCATCAGTCCCCGGCTGATATGAGGCTGGGCTTCCTGGAGCAGTCTGTCTGCCAGTTCTTTTCCGAATTCCTGCTCCATCTTCATGAGGCTTATTCCGTCGCTTGTTCGCAAGGCGGTTGTTATCAGATCGTTGTAACGGGTGGAAATGTCGAGCTGCTCACTCTCTGAAGGCAGAATGCCATCGCCGATGCTTCGAATGTAAGTCTGGATGTTTTCGATATTCCAGCTGCGCTGCTTTCTGTTGTAGGAGTGGGCGGCTGCTCCTATGCCGATATACGGCACCTCGTGCCAGTAACTGCTGTTGTGGCGCGAACGGAACCCCGGACGGGCAAAATTGCTGATTTCATAATGTTCGTAGCCTGCCCCAGTAAGCTGGTCTATCAGCATTTCATACATCTTGCGACTGGTTTCTTCATCTATTTCACTAATCTTTCCCTGTTCCAGCATACTGTAGAGTAGGGTTCCCTCTTCGTACATCAAACTGTAGGCAGAGATGTGTGCTACATCCAACTGTATGGCGTGCCTGATGTCGCTCATCCATTGGGATAGAGATTCTTCGGGAAATCCAAACATCAGGTCGATACTGATATTGCTGATGCCGATGTTGCGGAGCCGGGTGACGGCTTCTTCTACCTCTTCAGCGTTATGACGGCGATGCAGAAAGCGTAAACGTTCGTTGCTGAAGGTCTGTGCCCCCATGCTGATTCGGTTGACGGGAAGTTTCTTCAGCGTTTCGCAGAGGTGCTCGGTAACATCATCCGGATTGCATTCCATCGTAATCTCCATATTATCTGCCAGGGTGTAGTTTTTTCTGATAGCAGAGAATATTTGGCTGAGTTGGAAGCTGTTGAGCTGACTTGGGGTTCCGCCTCCTAGATAGATGGTTTCGATGGTGTCATCGCTTCCGAGTGCGGCTTTTGCCGGTCGCATCTGCATCTCCCGGCAGAGAGCATCAACGTAATCATCTCTCAACTTGAGAGAGGTAGTACTGTAAAAACCGCAGTAGATGCACCGGCTTTCACAAAAGGGGATATGTATGTATAGTCCTGCCATATTTCTGAACTTCTTTTTCTATATATAATAAGGTGTAAAGACAAAAACATGTCTAAACAAAGTGCAAAAGTACTAATATGTTTTAAAAAACAGAAGTTTTTTGCCCAAAACTTTTGGCAATGTGCGATTTTTTTTGTACTTTAGTAGCATGAAACAGAAAAACCGGTGGTTTGACTGTGGATTGCAACTAGCAAATTTAAGTATAACCCTTAAAAATCTATAAGCGTCATGAGAGTTTATCAGACAAATGAGATTAAAAACATTGCGCTGTTGGGCAGTGCGGGTAGCGGCAAGACTACACTTGCCGAGAGTATGTTATTTGAAGCAGGCGTTATCAAGCGTAAAGGCTCTGTAGAAGCGAAAAATACGGTGAGCGACTACTTCCCAGTTGAGTTGGAATACGGCTACTCTGTGTTCCCTACAGTTTTTCATGTAGAGTGGAACAACAAGAAACTTAACATTATAGATTGCCCAGGTAGCGATGATTTCGTAGGTGGTGCCATCACATCACTCAATGTTACCGATCAGGCAGTTATCCTTATCAATGGTCAGTATGGTCCAGAAGTAGGTACACAGAACAACTTCCGTTATACAGAGAAGTTGGGTAAACCTGTCATCTTCCTGGTAAACCAGCTCGACTCAGACAAGTGCGACTTTGATAATATCATAGCCACCATGAAGGACATTTACGGTTCTAAGTGTGTGCAGATACAATATCCTATCGAGACCGGTTCAGGCTTCAATGCTCTCATTGACGTCTTATTGATGAAAAAATATTCCTGGAAGCCTGAGGGCGGTGCTCCTATTATTGAAGATATTCCAGAAGAAGAAATGGAGAAAGCCATGGAACTTCATACGGCTCTTGTAGAGGCTGCAGCCGAGAACGATGAGGGACTGATGGAGAAGTTCTTCGAGAGCGAGAGTTTGACAGAAGATGAACTTCGCGAGGGCATCCGCAAGGGATTGGTTACCCGTAGCATCTTCCCTGTGTTCTGCGTTTGTGCAGGTAAGTCGATGGGCGTTCACCGCCTGATGGAGTTTCTGGGCAATGTGGTTCCTTTCGTAAGCGAGATGCCGAAACTGCATAATACACGTGGTGAGGAAATTACTCCAGACAGCAATGGTCCTGAGAGTGTTTACTTCTTCAAGACTGGTATGGAACCTCATATCGGTGAGGTTAGCTACTTCAAGGTGATGAGCGGCTCTATCAAGAATGGTGACGACCTGACTAATGCAGATCGTGGCTCCAAGGAGCGTATCGGACAGATTTATGCCTGTGCGGGTGCCAACCGTGTGCCTGTAGAGCAGTTGAATGCCGGTGATATTGGCTGTACCGTGAAGATGAAGGACGTGAAGACCGGCAATACCCTTAATGGTAAGGGGGCTGAGTGGCGTTTCGACTTCATTAAATATCCTAACCCTAAGTATTCACGTGCTATCAAGGCTGCCAATGTTCAGGATACTGAGAAGCTGATGGCTGCACTCCTGAAGATGCGTCAGGAAGACCCTACATGGATTGTAGACCAGAGCAAGGAATTGCGTCAGGTAATCGTAAGAGGACAGGGTGAGTTCCATCTCCGCACACTGAAGTGGCGTCTGGAAAACAACGAGAAACTCAATGTGACTTTCGAAGAGCCACGTATTCCATATCGTGAGACTATTACCAAGAAGGCTCGTGCCGACTACCGTCATAAAAAACAGAGTGGTGGATCCGGTCAGTTTGGTGAGGTTCATCTCATTGTTGAACCATACGCAGAAGGTATGCCTGATCCTACATCATTCACCTTCAACGGCCAGGAATTCAAGATGAATATCAAGAGCCGTGAAGAGGTTAGCTTGCCATGGGGTGGTAAACTGGTATTCCTCAACTCTGTGGTTGGCGGTGCCATTGATGCCCGCTTCATGCCAGCTATTCTGAAGGGTGTTATGGACTGTATGGAACATGGTCCGTTGACGGGCAGTTATGCACGTGATGTACGTGTCATCGTTTATGATGGTAAGATGCACCCAGTAGATAGTAATGAACTTTCGTTCATGCTTGCTGCCCGCCATGCGTTCAGCGATGCCTTCAAACAGGCTGGTCCGAAGATTCTGGAGCCTATCTATGATCTGGAGGTTTATGTACCTGCCGATTTCATGGGTGATGTGATGAGTGATCTCCAGGGACGTCGTGCCCTCATCATGGGTATGGACAGCGAGGCCGGTTACCAGAAATTGAGTGCAAAGATTCCTTTAAAGGAACTTGCAAGCTATTCTATCTCTCTCAGTTCATTGACTGGTGGACGTGCTTCATTCACAACCAAGTTTGCCAGCTACGAGTTGGTTCCTTCCGACATTCAGAGTAAGTTGATTGCGGATCATGAGGCTGAATTGGAGAAGGATGCTGAATAGCAATTGTTAGGTTAGAGAAAAATCTCTCTTATATAAATTAAAATTTTATGTTGATATGACCAATATGGGGAAGTGTGCATGTGATATGTATACTTCCTCTCTTTTTTTTATGGAAAATGAAAATTTAGTTTTATATACGAAACTAAAAATACGGAAAAATGTTAAAAACTAGAAAGAGTAAATAATTAATTAACGATTTTAAGTTAACTGATTAAGAAATTTCTTATCTTTGCCCCCATGAAGAAGAAAACGATTTGGACCATAGCCATTATCATGGGCTTTTCGTTCCTTGCGCTGCTGTACTTGCAGCTCAGTTACATCCAGGAGATGGTAAACATGAAGAAGGAACAGTTTGACGAGTCGGTCAACAGAGCCCTGTATCAAGCTTCAAGAAATTTGGAGCTTAATGAAACTCTGCGCTATCTCGAAAAGAATGTCAACGAGACAGAACGTAAGGCCAATAAAGATAAGAACAAGGGAACGGCAGTTTATTCAACTTTCGAGCTGAAAACAAATGCCACACATCCTGGCAATATGCCGAAGGCGATGATACTGCGTAGCGATAAGAATTCGCTGACAGAAACACAGAAGTCGCTTCAGGAAATCGTGAAGAACCGCTATGTCTATCAGAAAGCGTTGCTGGATGAGGTGGTATATTCTATCCTTTATTCGGCATCAGACAAGCCGCTGAAGGAGAGAATCAACTTCAAACAGCTCGATCAGGACCTCAAGGCTGAGATGATGAATAATGGTATCAACATACCTTATCATTTCACCGTGACTACCCAGGATGGACGAGAGGTTTACCGCTGTCCTGACTATACGGACGAGGGTGAGGAATACAGCTACTCACAGGTGCTCTTCCGCAACGACCCACAGTCGAAGATGGGCGTAGTAAGGGTGCATTTCCCGGATATGAACAGCTATATCTTCTCCAGTGTGCGCTTCATGATTCCTAGTGTCATCTTCACGCTGGTACTGCTGATTACCTTCATCTTTACCATTGTGGTCATCTTCAGACAAAAGAGATATACAGAGATAAAGAACGACTTCATCAATAATATGACCCACGAACTGAAGACGCCGATAGCCAGTATCAGTCTGGCAGCGCAGATGCTCAATGATACCTCGGTAGCAAAGAGCGAACAGATGCAGAAACATCTGGGTAACGTGATCAACGATGAATCGAAGCGTCTTCGTTTCCTGGTAGAAAAGGTATTGCAGATGAGTATGTTCGACCGCAAGAAGGCGGTGTTCAAGAAGAAAGAACTCGATCTGAACGAGATGGTTGAGAATATTGCCAATTCCTTCTCGCTCCGCGTTGAGCATACAGGTGGTAAGGTCTATACCGATATTGAGGCTATCGATTCGGGACTCTATGTTGATGAGGTACATTTCCAGAATGTCATCTTCAATCTGATGGACAATGCCGTGAAATACCGCAAGCCGGACGAGCCGCTTAACATTACGATGAAGACCTGGAATGATGAAGAGCATCTGTATCTCTCAATCACGGATACCGGTCTGGGTATGAAGAAGGAGAATCTGAAGAAGATATTCGACAAGTTCTACCGCGTACATACAGGCAATGTCCATGATGTGAAGGGATTCGGACTGGGATTGGCTTATGTCAAGAAGATAGTAGATCTTCATGATGGTGAAATTAAGGTAGATAGCGAATTGGGAAAGGGCACAACCTTTACCATCAAGTTGCCGGTGATTCACAGTTAAAACTTGAAGAAACAGAATAAAGAATTAAAAGAATATTAATAATTTTAAAGAATAAAGATATGGAAGAGAAAATTAAAATCTTGCTTTGCGAGGACGATGAAAATTTAGGTATGTTGCTTCGCGAATATTTGCAGGCAAAGGGATTTACTACAGTTCTGTGCCCTGATGGCGAGGTAGGTTATAAGGAATTTAATAAGAACAAGTTTGATATTGCAGTACTCGACGTGATGATGCCAAAGAAGGACGGCTTCACCCTGGCACAGGAAATTCGTCAGACCAATGCCGACCTCCCAATCATCTTCCTTACTGCCAAGACATTGAAGGAAGATATCCTTGAAGGTTTCAAGATTGGTGCTGATGATTATATCACCAAACCATTCTCTATGGAAGAATTGGTATTCCGTGTAGAGGCTATTCTCCGCCGCGTACGTGGCAAGAAGAGCAAGGAGTCTACCATGTATCACATTGGTGACTTTACCTTCGATACACAGAAGCAGCTTCTTACCATTGGTGAAAAGCAGACCAAGCTTACCACCAAGGAGAATGAACTTCTTGCTTTGCTCTGTGCTCACTCTAATGAAATTCTGCAGCGCGATTTTGCTCTGAAGACCATCTGGATTGATGACAATTACTTCAATGCACGCTCAATGGATGTTTATATCACCAAACTCCGTAAGCATTTGAAGGACGATCCTCAGATTGAAATCATCAATATCCATGGTAAGGGATACAAACTGATAGTTCCTAACGAAGATTAAATGATTCTGTAATTGGGAAAAGATTCCCAAAGATATAAAAAGGATAAGTCGATGACCGGCTTATCCTTTTTTTAATGAATATACAAATCCGGCTACTCCCGCCAGAATGAAAAAGAGGCCAGCGAAGAGTACGCTGTTTCCCTGAATGGAAAACGCAAAGCTGGCCACCATCAGCAGGACGCCTAAAACGATGAAAGCCATGCCCATAGATGGTAGGGTATGGAGCAGAGTAATCAGTTTCTTATTCATTTTTGCCATATTCTTTACAATTTAGAGGTTGTTTTTATACTATTAACAATTATTTTGTGCAAAAGTACGAAAAATATTTGGTTAATTCAAGAAAAAGTCGTAATTTTGCACCGCAATTCGTGAAAAGGCTGTGTTTTCGCACACATTTTCCGGTTTGCATGAGAATTTTTATATTAATATTTAATCATTTAAAGTAGTATGAATCAATACGAAACCGTTTTCATTTTGACTCCCGTTTTGTCTGATGAACAGATGAAGGAAACGGTCGCTAAGTTCGAGAAGGTACTCACCGATAATGGTGCTGAGATTCTGAACAAAGAGGCTTGGGGTTTGAAGAAGTTGGCTTACAACATCGAGAAGAAGACATCAGGCTTCTACAGCTTGGTTGAGTTCAAGGCTGAGCCAACTGTTATCGCTAAGCTCGAAACAGCTTATCGCCGCGACGAGAAAGTAATTCGTTACATGACTGTTAAACTTGACAAGTATGCTGCCGCTTACGCAGAGAAGCGTCGTGCAAAGCTTGGTAAAAAAGAGGAGGCTTAATCATGGCAGATCAGAAATCAGAAATCCGTTATTTGACTGCTCCTTCTATCGACACAAAGAAGAAGAAGTATTGCCGTTTCAAGAAGAGCGGTATTAAGTATATCGACTACAAGGATCCAGAGTTCTTGAAGAAGTTCTTGAACGAGCAGGGTAAAATCCTTCCACGTCGTATCACAGGTACATCTTTGAAGTATCAGCGCCGTGTAGCACAGGCTGTAAAGCGTGCTCGCCAGATCGCTTTGCTTCCTTACGTAACCGATTTGATGAAGTAATTTAAGGAGGATAAAGAAGAATGGAAATTATTTTGAAGCAAGATATTATCGGTCTTGGATATAAGAACGATATCGTAAATGTAAAGAGTGGTTATGGTCGTAACTTCCTTATCCCTACAGGTAAGGCTGTTATCGCATCTCCATCTGCTAAGAAGCAGTTGGCTGAGGATTTGAAGCAGCAGGCTCACAAGCTTGAGGCTATCAAGGCTGAGGCTGTTAAGAAGGGCGAGGCTCTCGAGGGCATTGTTCTTACTATTGCTGCTAAGGTGAGCGCTACTGGTCAGCTCTATGGCTCAGTTAACGCTGCAACTGTTGCTGAGGAACTCGCTAAGAAGGGCATCGAGGTTGATCGCAAGATTATCACTATGAAGGATGCTAAGAAGGTTGGTGAGTACGAGGCTACTGTACACTACCACA
>ERZ1032113.1-NODE-1-length-108018-cov-8.006021_pt1 | contig 108018 bp, 91 predicted proteins | sample MGYA00518164_ERZ1032113 | MGnify/ENA primary metagenome ERZ1032113 (study PRJEB33719, sample SAMN04261305) | wastewater metagenome | biome: rural village; feature: human; material: feces | host: Homo sapiens | place: El Salvador | collected 2014-01-14 ... | reverse complement strand
CCTTTGCCTTGATGGTCTTCTTGCCAGAATCTATGTTCTCGCCGTTCTTCAGATGTTGCGCCATCTCCTCTACCTTTCTCACCGACCATCCGTTCTTGATTATCTCCTTGAACAGTTGCAACTGTGTCGATGGGCTGTCTATCGCGAGGAGCGCGCGGGCGTGGCCCATGTCAATCTCTTTTTTCTGCAAGGCCATCTGCACCTGGGCCGGCAGCTTGAGCAGTCGCAGGTAGTTGGTGACGTTGGCGCGGCTTTTTCCCACGCGTTCTGCCACTTTCTCCTGTGTCATGTTCTTGCCTTCCATGAGGTGTTCATAGGCAAGCGATATTTCTATTGGGTTGAGGTCCTCGCGTTGTATGTTCTCCACGAGAGCCATCTCCATGACGCTCTCGTCTTTTATGGTGCGTATGTAAGCCGGAATGGTTTTCAGTCCAGCTATCTGCGAGGCTCTCCAGCGTCGCTCTCCGGCTATGATCTGAAAGCGGTTCTCCGCCGTCTGCCTGAGGGTGATGGGCTGTATGATGCCTATCTCCCTTATGCTTGCGGCCAGTTCTTCCAGCTTGTCCTCGTCGAAGAGGCTTCTCGGCTGGTTGGGGTTGCGCTCTATTTGGTCGAGCGGTATCTCGCTAATGGTCGACGAGCCTTCCGTGCGCACGTTCTCCGTGGAGAGAAGCGCGTCAAGGCCACGGCCAAGCGCGTTGAATTTCTTGTGTACTGCCATTGTCGTTTCTTTACACGTTCTTGTCGATTATCTCCTTTGCCAAGGCGAGGTGGTTCTTCGCGCCAGACGAGTCGGCATCGTATAGGATTACGGGAAGTCCATGGCTTGGAGCCTCCGAAAGCTTGACGTTTCTTTGTATCACGGTCTTGAAGACAAGTTCCTGGAAGTGGCGTTTCACCTCATCGTATATCTGGTTGGCCAGGCGCAGGCGAGAATCGTACATGGTGAGCAGGAAGCCCTCAATTTCCAATTTCGGGTTCAGACGGCTCTTAATGATTTTTATGGTGTTGAGCAGCTTGCTTATTCCCTCCAATGCGAAATACTCACACTGCACAGGTATTATCACGGAGTTTGCCGCCGTCAGCGCGTTGACGGTGATTAGTCCGAGCGAAGGTGAGCAGTCTATGAGTATGTAGTCGTATTCCTCACGCAAGGGGTCGAGAATGTTTTTAAGCACCTTCTCCCTGTCGTTAAGGTTCAGCATCTCTATCTCGGCGCCAACGAGGTCTATGTGGCTCGGTATGATGTCAAGCCCGTCGATGTCGGTCGTGTAGATGGCATCGCGCACGTCGGCATGGTCGATGATGCACTCGTAGATGGAGCAGTCCACTTGCGAGATGTCAACACCCAGTCCGCTTGAGGCGTTGGCCTGGGGGTCTGCGTCCACTACGAGGACTTTCTTCTCCAACGTTGCGAGTGACGCGGCAAGGTTGATGGTGGTCGTGGTCTTTCCTACACCGCCTTTCTGATTGGCTAAAGCAATGATTTTTGCCATTGTTATCGTCTTTTACCCACATCTTAAATAACCAGATGTGGGATAGTTTGTTGCAAAGATACATATTTTGCGTGAAACATTCTATTTTTAAACCTTTTTTCGTACTTTTGCCCGTGCATTTTAATGATGTGTTTTTAATCCTGAGTAAAGAAACAACGAAAAAGTACGGCATAATGGAAACGAAACCTTTTATCCTCATCTCAAACGACGATGGCTATCACTCCAATGGCATACATAAACTCGTGGACTTCGTGAGCGGCCTTGGCGACGTTCTCGTGTGTGCTCCGGAGAGTGCGCGCTCTGGCTATTCCTGCGCTTTCTCCGCGGCCGACTTCCTAAGGTTGAAGCGTCGGAAGGACATTGGCGAAGCTGAGGTGTGGTCGTGCACGGGTACGCCCGTTGACTGCGTTAAGCTCGCCCTTGACCAGCTCTGCGAGAACCGCCGCCCCGACATCATCCTCAGTGGCATCAACCATGGCGACAACTCCACGGTCAACAGCCATTACAGTGGCACCATGGGAGCTTGCATGGAGGGCTGCATGAAATACATCCCTTCCGTGGCGTTCTCCTCGTGCTTCTACAATGAGGATGCCAACCTTGAACCGCTGCGGCCTTACGTTGAGCGAATAGTGGGCAAGGTCCTCGACAAGGGCTTGCCTAAAGGCACTTGCCTCAATGTCAACTTCCCTGCCAGGGAGAAATTCGAGGGCATCAAGGCTTGCCGCATGACTTGGGGCTCGTGGATCAACGAGGTAGACAAGCGTCATCACCTCCATGGTTATGATTACTACTGGATGGTGGGCGAGTATCGCAATGATGAGCCTGACGCCACCGACACCGACCAATGGGCTTTGAACCATGGATATGTGGCAATAACGCCGACTACTGTCGACGTGACTGATTTCAAGTTCTTAGAGCAACTTCGATGCGATACTATATGATTGTTGGTGAGGCGAGTGGCGACCTTCACGCCTCACGCCTCATGCGCTCGCTGCGGCAATACGACGCCAAGGCCGAGTTTCGTTTCTTCGGTGGCGACTTGATGAAGGCGGAGGGTGGAACGCTCGTGCGCCATTACCGCGATTTGGCATATATGGGCTTCATCCCAGTGCTGCTTCATCTGCCCACCATTTTCAAGAACATGTCGTTCTGCAAACGTGACATCGTGGAATGGAAGGCCGATGTCGTGATACTGGTCGACTATCCGGGTTTCAATCTCGACATAGCCAAGTTCCTGCACAAGAACACCTCCATACCTGTTTATTATTACATATCCCCGAAGATTTGGGCTTGGAAGGAATGGCGCGTGAAGTCAATTAAGCGCGACGTGAGCGAGATGTTCTCCATATTGCCCTTTGAAGTCGCGTTTTATGAGCGTCGTCATCATTATCCTATTCATTATGTGGGCAACCCTACCGCCGAGGAGGTGCGGACGTTCAAGGACGGTTATTCGGAGACCAAGGAAGAGTTTTGCCGCAGAAACGGCCTTGAGCCTTCCAGGCCTATCATAGCGTTGCTTGCCGGCAGCAGGAAACAGGAAATCAAGGACAACCTTCCTGCGATGTTGGCATCGGTGAAGGCTGTAGCAGCTGATTATCAGTGCGTTCTCGCTTGCGCCCCGTCCATCGACGACAGCTATTACCGTAAGGTCATCGGCCAAGGCAGCGTGCTAATGGTTCACGACGACACCTATCCTCTTCTTGCCCATTCCACGGCGGCCCTGGTGACGAGTGGCACGGCCACGCTTGAGACGGCCTTGTTTGATGTGCCGCAGGTGGTGTGCTACGAGACGCCTTTGCCTAAAATCATCAGGTGGGGATTCAACCACGTCATCAAGTGCGACTATATCAGCCTTGTCAATCTCGTTGCCGACAAGGAGGTGGTGCCCGAGCTTTTCGCCGACCGCTTCAGCGTCGACAACATCAAGCGGCACCTTCTTGCCCTCTTGCCCGGCACCGCCGACCGTGAAAAGATGCTCGCTGGTTATGAGATTGTAAGACAGCGGCTTGGCACGGAGTCGGCACCCGACAATGCCGCCCGCGTCATGGTTGACTTGTTGAAGAAATAGATCGTAAGTGGAACACTGAACACTATTGAGAACATGCCCAATACCATCGCGCCTTTTGGCCAATGGAATATAATGGCGACGTGTATTCCTGCGACCACTTTGTCTTCCCGGAATACAAGTTGGGCAACATCCGCTCAAAGTCGATAGCCGAGATGCTTTATGGCGACAAGCAGCGACAGTTCAGCCAACTCAAGCACGCGTCGCTGCCGCGCCAGTGTGTGGAATGTGAGTTTGAGTTACCACAAGTTTCTTGAGCATGTGACCCCCTATATGGACTTCATGAAGCGCGAGCTTGACAACCAATGCCCGCCAGCCAATATCATGGAGGCGGTGCGTAAGGGTTATTTCCGTTAATGGCCCGTGGTGGAGAGGCCGCTTATTTCGCTGCGAGCTGGTATTTGTCTATGAGCCACGCGTCTTGTTCCTCTATGGTCATGTGGCTATTGTCCAGCACTATCGCGTCTTCAGCCTGTCGCAGTGGTGACACCTCACGGTGCGTGTCGATGTAGTCTCTCTGCTGCACGTTCTTCAATATGTCGTCATAGTCGGCAGGCTGTCCCTTGGCTTGCAGTTCATCGTATCGACGCTTAGCGCGCACCTCAGACGATGCCGTGACGAAAATCTTGAGCTCAGCGTCGGGGAAGACCACCGTGCCTATGTCGCGCCCGTCCATCACCACGCCTTTCTCCTTGCCCATGGCCTTCTGCTGTGCCACGAGAGCCTCGCGCACGAATGGTATGGCCGCTATGGGGCTTACGTGCGAGCTCACTTCCATGCCGCGGATGTCTCGCTCCACCATCTCGCCGTTGAGGTAAGTCTCTGGCAAGCCCGTGGCGGCGTTCAGCTTGAAGCTGACATTAACCTGCGGCAACATCTCTTTCAAGTCGTCGGCTTTCACGCTGCCGTCGGCATTGAAGAGGCCGTTGCGAAGGGCGAAAAGCGTTACCGAGCGATACATCGCGCCCGTGTCAACATATACATATCCAATCTTCTTGGCGAGGGCTTTTGCCATCGTGCTTTTCCCGCATGATGAATAGCCGTCAATGGCTATTGTTATCTTTTTCATTTATTGTGTTTTATAAAGAGTAAGCTATGCTCATGATGAGGCTTGAGCTTGAGACATGATATTTGCTCCAGCTTGCCGACGCCTTGAAGCGGCTCAGCGACAAGCCGGCGCCAAAGCTCAAGCCTGCCCCGTGGCTGTTCGATTTACCGTCGGCACTTGCCAGTTTCATCTCGTCGGCGCGCCGGAAGTTATATCCCATTCCTATCCAGAAATTATCAGATAGCAACGCGTCAGCTCCAACCACGAGATGGTTTACCAACTTGTAGTGTGGGTGGTTAAGGTCCACGAGCGTGGCGTGGAGGCGCAAGGGCATGTTGGTGAACCGTTTAGAGGCGCCTATCTGCATGTCAAACGGCAAGCGGTTGTAGTCTTCATCGTATGCCTTCAATTCCCCTCCAAGGTTTTTCAACGCCAATGACAACGACCATTCGCGGTCTGGGTCATAATAGTTTAAGCCGAGGTCCACGCCCACGGCTATGCTGTTGTAGTCGGCGATATACGATGTTATGAATTTGGCCGACACGCCTCCTGAGAGCCTGTCGGTGAGAAGGTACGAGAAATATCCGGCAATGGAGATGTCCTTCGCCGAGAACTCGCCCGTTTGCACGTTGCTCTCGTCGGTCTCCTTCATCTTGCCGTAGTCGATATACGAAGCCGAGACTGCGGCCGTGGCACGCTCGCCAAACGTCTTGTTGAAGGCCGCGCTTGCCACCTTGGAGCCTTGCATGTAGCTCATGTAGTTGAGGTTCAGCGACTTGTCGGTAACCGACGAGAGCAGTGCCGGGTTGCTGAACATGAGGGCCTCGTCGTCATCTATCACGCTGATGTTGTCGCCGCCCAGGGCCGCGGCATGGGCCGAGACAGGCAACCTCAGGAAGTTGTAGCCCGTCTGACTGTCATTCTGCGCTCTTGTGGCTGCTATATTGGCGAGCGTCGCCATGATGACAAGGAAAGCCTTTCTCATTTATTTTTTTCCAAATTATTCAGCAAAATTACTGCTTTTCTTCAAGAATAGATGTAATTTTGCAAGGAAGTTTTTACAGTAGAGAACAAATTTATTATCATTGTTGAATGGATATAAAGAAAAGCGGTAAAGCCAATTTGGACAACCATCGTTCTACAGGGTTCCTGCTGGGACTTATCCTGGCATTGTCCCTGCTTTTCGCTGCTTTCGAATATACCACACGTCCACAGGGCGCCGAGGAAGACGACTCCATGCTCGACGACCTTGCCGAGGACCTCACCATGAAGTCGGCTCCGCAAGACACGCGCGACATGGTGTCTGCCGTGGCCGCGCCGGCATCAAAGGCCATAACCCAAAACGTGAAGGAGGTGGCCCACGTGGATAATGCCTCGAAGATAGCGCCTGTCACCAGCAAGCTCGTCATAGGCGACGGGCAAGCCGTGCAGAAAGACGCCAACGTGACGGAGGCCCTTCCGCAGGTGACGGCCGACAAGGACACTACCGTGCTGCGCACCGTGGAGCAGATACCGGAGTTCCCGGGCGGAATAGTGCAATTCATGAAGTGGCTCACTCGCAACCTGCGTTACCCGCCACAGGCGCAACAACAGAAAATCAAAGGCAAGGTGGTGGTGTCGTTCATCATCAACAAGGACGGCTCCATATCGTCGCCCAAGGTGGTGAAGTCTGTTGACCCGTTGCTCGACAACGAGGCCATGCGCGTCATCAAGATGATGCCCCGGTGGAAACCAGGCATGGACAAGGGCGTCACCTGCCGCACGATGTTTGCCATCCCTGTTAATTTCGTATTATAAACATCTATTGATAATGTATAGCTCAGAAGAACTTTTGGCTAAGGTCAACCATTTCCTGGAAAGCCTTCCTTACAATCGCCAACCCAAAACCCTCTACGATCCGATACGCTATGTGCTGTCCATGGGTGGCAAGCGCATTAGGCCAGTGCTCATGCTGCTTGCCTATCAGCTCTACAAGGATGACCCTGAGAGCATTCTCATGCAAGCCGCCGCACTGGAGACTTACCATAACTACACGCTGCTGCACGACGACCTGATGGACAACGCCGACCTTCGCCGTGGTCACGAGACCGTGCATAAGAAGTGGAACGCCAACCAGGCCATCCTCTCTGGCGACTCCATGCTCGTGTTGGCTTATGAGCGCATGGCGCAGTGTGCTGCCGACAAGCTCTCTCAGGTTCTTGCCATCTTCACGGAGACGGCGCTCGAGATTGGCGAGGGACAGCAATACGACATCGACTTTGAGCGGCGCACGGATGTCGAGGAGGACGAGTATATCGAGATGGTGCGGTTGAAGACCAGCGTGCTCTTGGCTTGCGCCTTGAAGATTGGCGGCGCGCTTGCCGGAGCTCCAGAGCAAGACCTTGACAATCTGTATAAGTTCGGTGAGCGGATAGGCTTGGCGTTCCAGTTGCAAGACGACTTCTTGGATGTTTATGGCGACCCGCGGGTCTTTGGTAAGGCCATTGGCGGTGACATCACGTCAAACAAGAAGACATATATGCTCATCAACGCCTTCAACCACGCCAACGACGCTCAGCGTGAGGAGTTGACGCGCTGGATCACGGCAAAGACCTTCGACCGTGCTGAGAAGGTGGCGGCCGTGACGAGGCTCTACAACGAGATTGGGGTCGACAAGCTCGCGCTCGACAAGATAGCCAGCTATTTTGAGCAGAGCAAGAAGTATCTCGATGCCGTGAAGGTGGACGATGACAAGAAAACGGTGTTGAGGCAGTATGCCGAGAAAATGATGTCGCGTAAATATTAATCTCCTGTCACGATGCCCGATTATAAGTTTGTTGATACCCATGCCCATCTCGACGGTGAGGAGTTTAACGACGATCTGCCATTGGTTATCCAGCGTGCCAAGGACAGTGGGGTGGGGGCCATCTTCCTTCCTGGTGTCGACGCCTCGTCGGTGGCGAGCGTCATGGATGTCTGCCGCCGCTATCCAGGCTATTGCTACCCCATGATAGGCTTGCAGCCTGAGGAGGTGCGTGCCGATTGGCGCGACGTGTTGGCAATGATGCGTAAGGCGTTGGTCGACAATGCCTCTGATGGTTCTCTGCAACCGCGCTATATCGCCATAGGCGAATGTGGCCTCGATTTCTATTGGAGCCGCGAGTTTGAGAAGGAGCAACTTGCCGCCTTCGAGGAACAGGTGAAGTGGTCGGTGGAGACGGGCTTGCCGCTCATGATCCACTGCCGAAAGGCTCAAAACGAGCTTCTGCATATCTTGCGAATCTACGAGAAAGACCTTCCCGGCGGCGTGTTCCATTGTTTCACGGGCAACCGGAAAGAGGCTGAGGAGTATCTCCGTTTCGACAAGTTCGTGCTGGGCGTAGGTGGCGTGTCCACGTTCAAGAGCAGCCATCTGCGTGAGGACCTGCCTGCCGCCGTGCCGTTGAGCCGCATCGTGCTTGAGACCGACAGCCCATACATGGCTCCCGTGCCCAACCGTGGCAAGCGCAACGAGAGCGCGTTCGTGAGCCTTGTGCTGGAGAACCTTGCCAAGTGCTACGGCGTCGCGCCCGATGAAGTAGCGAGGGTCACCAACGACAACGTCCATCGCACCTTCCCTTTGTATAAATGATAAAAAGCACGCTTCCGAACTGGCCTTGTTCTGAGCGTGCTTCTTTTTTGCGTGTTTAGAATGTGCTTTTTTCAGCGGACACGAACAATATGGTTCTTACCCTTCCCTAACAATCCAGTCGCCGATAGTGCGCGTGCTGCTGTCATAGTTCACTCCCACCTTGTAGAGCCGTTTGCCGTCTGCGGAATAGGGTATGAGGTAACCCTTGTCGTCTATTTGCTTCAAGGCGTCCTCGGCGGAGCCGTCATATTTCAATTCGAACACATAGATGGCCGTGGGAAGATGGAGCACGGCGTCGGCCCTGCCTATGGCACTGTCTTCCTCCACTTTGATGAGAGCGCCCATCAGATTGAATATCAGATAGAACACCGTCTGGAAGTCGCGCTCGTTTTTGTTGCTCAGCCGGTTTGAGATGCTGGAGAGATAAGCCTTCAGGCGAACCATCGCCTGCTCAATCTCGCCGTCGTACACCAGCTCCACAAACTCATTCACCAGACTGTTGTTGTCCACCGACACTGGCGAGAGATAATTGGGCGCGAGGCTCTTCAGCATGCCTATCTTCACCTCTTGGTTAGGATAGCCCAGCTGGTAGCTCTTTGTGAGCGGCTTGTATTGCTTAATGGTGAGATAGCCGCTTTGGTAGAGCAATGGCAAGGCGGATGTCATGTTCTCAAGCGACACGTCGAAATCGTCCACGCTCACGCCATTCTGCTCTATGTCCATCACGTTGATGTGGTATTTCCGCAAGCTCTTGATGAGATAGCTTGGTGTGCCCGAGCCGAACCAGTAGGCATCTAACTTCCGTCCGTTAAGTGCCCTTATCAGGCTGAAGGGATTGAATACATCCTCTGAATGCTCACCGAAATGATAACCGTCATAATAATGGCGCAGCTCATCAAGGCATTCCTCATAAGTCATGCCCAACGCCTCACCCAACGCCTCTACGTCAGGCTTCATCACCGTCGTAAGCTCGGTCTTGCTGATGCCGCAGATGGCGGAGCATTGGTCGAGCATACTGATATTGTCGAGGTTGTTCAACTCGCTAAAGATGCTGAGTTGTGAGAACTTGGTGATGCCAGTGATGAAAACAAACTCAAGATAAGGCCCCAGCTTCTTCAGAGGGCTGTAGAAGTTCTGCATGATGCGGCGAAGCGTTGCCAAGTTGTTCTTCTCGTGCACCACGTCGAGCAACGGGGCGTCATATTCGTCTATTATTATCACCACCTTCTTGCCTGTTTGTTTGTTGGCACGCTTAACAAGTCCCTCGAGTCGGTCGTTGGGATACAATTCCTTCTCGTTTTTGCCATATAACTCCTCAAAGGAAGCCAATTGCAAGTCGAGATAATGTTTCAAGCTCTCTCCGTCGAAATGCTTGGCACCGCTCATGTCGAAATGGAGCACGGGATATATCACCCATTCCCTCTCGTAATCGGCGATGGCAAGGCCGTTGAACAGTTCCTTACGACCCTCGAAATAGGCTTGCAGGGTAGAGGCGAAGAGCGATTTGCCGAATCGGCGCGGACGACTCAGAAAGATGTTCCGCATGCCTTTCTCTCTGAAGTCCACGATATATTTGGTCTTGTCCACATAGAGATACCCATCCTCGCGAATCGTCGCGAAGTCTTGTATTCCCACGGGATATTTGTTCACTATTTTTGCCATAATCTTGTCCGATTTGCGTTTTACGGCACTAAAATACGAAGAATAAATGGAACGACAAAGCTTCTGCCAATCTTTTCATCCGCATCATGTTATTAAGAGTGCCTTATTTGGCTCATTTCCTTTCAATCAATGCGCAATTCATGTGCCAATCCATTTACCATGGAAACATCTTGCAATTTATGCAAATCCTCAATATGACTTATCAGATTATCATAGTTGTCAATAAAAAGACAAAAGGAAGACACGCAAGCGAAGTCTCGGTCGAGTGTGGCCTTGGTAGGGGGGTGGAAAAAGCATGGATGGCAACAAGCGCGAACGCTAAAATGTAAAATATTATTGCCGAAATTTAACACTTGGAAACAGGGGCAAATAGAGCGGAAAAAGGGTAGCCTTCCGCCCTTTGAAAATGCCGTCGGACGGTTTTTTGCCAAAAATCGTTGCCGTTACAGTGTTATCGCATCGCCGTTACACCGTAACGGCAACGCGATTGCACCGTAACGGCATCGCGATTGCACCGTAACGGCGATGCGATTACACCGTAACGGCGACGCCTTTTCAGCGTAGAAATGACTCTTGAAAAGCGTAAAAATCATAGCAAGCTGATATTCAGCAAGTTGCGAAAATGCCCCATAATCGCGTCATTTCCAGCCAAGAGACAGGTCGGTTGAAAAAAATCGATTCTCAGACGACCATTTGTAAAATATTATTATCCTTAATTGTCTTGCGCTTGTCACTTGTTTCTTGCCTGTATCAGGGCGTCTATTTTCCGGTAGCGGGCGTGCGTCTTGGCGTCTCTCACCTGGCGCGTGTTGGTGTCGATGAGCATCACCGGCGGCACGTCGCCATTGTTGTTGTAGGTGTCCCACTGCGGCAGACCAGGCCCGTTGGGGTTGCCGTTTCTCACGAAGTTGACATATATCTGCTGGAATATCTCCGACGTGGCATAGTCGTCGGCTGTCCAAGGGAATGCCTTGTTGGTGGAGAGGTTGCCCATGGCGTATTCTATGTCGGCCGAGTGTACGGCGCTTGTCGCCGCCGGCAGTTTAGGCTCATCGTCGTTGGCGTCTACCGTTCCTCCCGCGAGTCCGGGCTTCTTGCCTTTGAGCTGCATGTTAGGGCGAGGGTGACAGTAGACATATCGGAAGACGGGAGCCTTGCTGCTATGGCTCACCATGTCGGTCCATTTCCATGTGGCATAGGCGATGAACATGTCGCCACCGAGCGCCGTGCCCTTGTCGCCAAGGAGGTCGGCGTCGGCGTGTATGTCGTAGAGGTCGAAGATGGACTTCGCGTCGGTGCCGAAATAGTTGGCGATGGCCGGGCTGAGGTTGTCTAACGTCGGTGCCTTGCCACCGGCGAAGGCAGCGATGGCGAACTCGCCGTTGTTGTTGCCGAGCAAGCACGGCACCTGCGCCTGCCGCCCCTCGCCGATGACCTTGTCGGGATCCTCGTCGAGGAAGATGCCGTCGATGCATTTTGTGCCCTCGCCAAAGGTGCCATCGTCGAGCTTCTTCAGTTGCTCTGCCGAGAGCTTGCGCATGTCGCTGAGCCTTTTGAGATGGTTCTTCTTGGCCCATGCCGCCCCTTTCCGCTCAGCCTCGGCAAGGGTTATGGGCTTGGCGTTGGAGACGACGGCTCCGCTCGAGCACATGTAGCCATTCAGCAGGTCGCGCGTGAGCGGTGATGTGGTGAGGGCGCAAACCGACTGCGCTCCCGCCGACTCGCCATTGATGGTCACGCGGTCTGGGTCGCCCCCGAAGGCGGCTATGTTGTCCTTGACCCATTTTATGGCCGCGGCCTGGTCGAGCCATCCTTGGTTGCCGTGGCAGCCTTCCTTCGACAGCTCAGGGAGAGAGAAGAAGCCGAAGATGCCCTCACGGTAGTTTGCCGTGACCACGATGATGTTGCCGCGGCGCGCGAGCCGCAAGCCCTGGTAGCGAGGTTCCGAGCCGCTGCCCGCAACGAGTCCGCCACCATTGAAATATATCAAGACCGGCAGCTTCTCGTTCATCTTCTTGGCAGGCGTCCACACGTTGAGATACAGGCAGTCTTCGCTCTTGCCCTTTCCCTCGAAGACCATGTCGCCAAAAACGTTGTTCTGCTCAGGGTCGGGGCCAAACGCCTTGGCCGGTCGCACGCCGGTCCACGCCTTCACGGGCCGCGGGGCCTTCCAGCGCAGGTCGCCCACCGGCGGTTGGGCAAAGGGGATGCCGCGGAAAATCTTCACGCCGGAGGAGTCTATGCCCTCGACGGTTCCGTCGTGGTAGGTCACTTGTGGCCCCCCGGCTTGTGCCATGGAGCACAGGGAGAGGCTTGAGGCAAAGATAGCCAAAAACAGTTTCTTCATCATGACTTGAATATCTATTTATATGGTTGAATAACGCAAACGAGAAAGGCACGGCTTGAACCCAACCGGTTCGAACCGTGCCTTGCGTATTGTTGGTATCCGATTGGCGATTATTACTCAATCACCACGGTCGTCCATCCGTGCTTGTCCTCGATGGTGCCGTATTGTATGCCACGCAGGGTCTCGTAGAGCTTTGTTGACCAAGGGCCTGGCTTGTCGCCGAAACTGTATTTCTTGCCCGTGGCCAGGTCGTCGAGCTCGGATATTGGCGAGATGACGGCCGCCGTGCCGCAAGCTCCAGCCTCCTCAAACGTGGGCAGCTCATCCTCAGGCACAGGGCGGCGCTCAACCTTCAGTCCCAGGTCCTCGGCAATCTGCATGAGGCTCTTGTTGGTGATGGAAGGAAGGATCGACGTGCTCTTAGGCGTGACGTAAGTGTTGTTCTTGATGCCGAAGAAGTTGGCCGCGCCACACTCGTCGACATATTTCTTCTCCTTGGCGTCGAGATAGAACTCAGAGCCATATCCCTTGCCGGCGGCGAACATGTGGGCGCGCAGCGAGGCGGCGTAGTTGCCACCCACCTTGTAGCAACCCGTGCCGAGAGGCGCTGCACGGTCGTAGTCGCGCACGATGGCATACTTGTTGCAGGCGAAGCCACCCTTGAAATAAGGGCCTACCGGCGTGGTGAAAATCAGGAACAGGTAGTCCTTGGCAGGATGCACGCCCACCTGTGGCGTGATGCCGATAAGCAGCGGTCGAATGTAGAGCGTGGCACCGCTCTCGTAAGTCGGGATGTAATCTTGATTGAGGCGCACGACCTTCTTCACCATCTCCTCGAACATCTCGGTGGGCACCTTTGGCATGACGATGCCGTCGCAGGTTGACTGAAGACGCTCGGCGTTGTCTTTCACGCGGAAGACGCGCACCTTGCCGTCGGGGCAGCGATAAGCCTTCATGCCCTCGAAAGCCTCCTGACCGTAGTGCAGGCAGGTGGCAGCCATGTGCAGATTGATGTATTCCTCTGAGCAAACCTCAATCTCGCCCCACTTGCCGTCGTGGTAGTAGCAGCGAACATTGTAGTCGGTCTTGCGATAACCGAAAGTCAAATTCCCCCAATCTAAGTCTTTCATAATATAATAATTTAATGCTGTTTCCTAATAGTTTGTTGCAAAATTAGCAATAAAAACGATAATGCGATAATATTTATGCGATAATTTAATCGTTATCCAACAATTTCTTTATTTCGTTGTCGGTTTTGGTGAGTTTCTCCTTGCATAGCTTGATGAGCTGCTGGGCTTTCTTCAGTTCGGAAGACAGCTGGTCTATGCCGAGCTCGTTGCTTTCGAGCTTGTCGACGATGGTCTCCAGTTGGCGCACCGCGTCCTCGTATTTCAGTTCTTGTTTAGTCATATCTCATGGTTTTTGTTTATCCAGATGTATGGTGGAGACGATAGAGCCTTTCTCAACCCTTGTCTCGATGACGTCGCCCTCTTTCAGCGTCGCGGGGTCGTGAACCGCCTTGCCGTTGAACAGGGTAATGCTGTATCCCCGCTTCAAGAGAAGCTGTGGGTCGAGCGCCTCGGCGCGAAGGGCGAGCCGTTCTACGCGGTTGCCTTCCAGTGTGAGCTTGCGTTCCACCAATGGCGCGATGTTGTTGTCGATAACGTCTATCTCGTGCATGGCGCGCTGCAGCCTCTCCCTTATGGTGCCGGAGATGTCGGTCATCAGTCGCGTGAGCTTCGCCTGCTGCCTTTCCTTCACCAGGGAGAAGAGCAGTGGCACGCGCCCGGATATTCTGCCAAGGCGTTGCCGCTCGGTCTCCATGCGCCGCCTCACCGTTGTCGCCACACGCTCGCGCATACTGTCTATATGGCTCCAGAGGCCGGCGAGATTGTCGACGAGGAAAGCCGCCGCCGCCGTCGGCGTCTTGACCCTGGTGTTGGAAACCATGTCGAGAACGCTCTCGTCGCGGTCGTGGCCAATGCCCGTGATTATCGGCAGGGGAAAGTTGGCCACGTTTTCCGCCAATGCCAAGGTGTCGAAACCGCTCATGTCTGCCGTGGCGCCGCCTCCTCGGATGATGACCACCACGTCGAAGTCGTCCACATTATTATATATGTCGTTCAATGCGTTGATGACCGTGGCTTCCACTTGCTCACCTTGCATCGTGGCAGGAAACAGCCTTATGCTGAAGGTGAAGCCATAGTCGTTGTCGAGCAACTGGCGGCAGAAGTCGCCATATCCCGCCGCGCTCTCGCTTGATATCACCGCCACGCGTTGCGCGAACATCGGTATCGTGAGTTCCTTTTGCAGGTCGAACACCCCCTCCTCCTTCAGCTGGCGTATGATGTCGAGGCGCTTCCTCGCCATGTCGCCAAGGGTATAGGTCGGGTCTATGTCTTGCACTATCCACGCGAAGCCGTATGCCTCGTGGAAATTGGCGGTGACACGCAGCATGACCTTCATGCCGGCGTGTAGCCCTTGCCCCGTGGCGCGCTCAAACTTGGGCCTCAGCCTTGCCCACGTCGTCTTCCAGCACTTGGCCGAAGCCTTGGCCACGGGCGTGGCAGAGAACATGTCCTTTTGTATCAGCTCCATGTAGCAATGCCCCCTGACCTCACGAGCCTCGGAAAGCTCGGCCTCCACCCAGAAGGCGTGGTCGAAAGCCGTGTCGATGACATTGCTGACAAGCGAGTTGAGTTCGAAAAGAGTTAGGGCGTGCCTATCCATGGAAAATATTTTTTGCAAAAGTAGCTTGAAAAACGCTAAAGCCCAAATAAAAATGTTACTTTTGCACTATGGATAAAGAGAAAGAAAACAAAAGAGCCACCCTTGCGTTGGGTACCCAGCCCGTTGGCAAGCTCTTGCTTCAATATGCCATGCCGGCGGTCATTGCCATGGTCGCCTCTTCATTGTACAACATCATCGACCGTGCTTTCATAGGCCAGGTGGTGGGTCCGCTTGCCATATCGGGCCTTGCCATCACGTTTCCCTTCATGAACCTTTCAGCGGCCTTCGGCGCGGCGGTAGGCGTGGGCTCTTCCACCGCCATATCGGTGAAGCTTGGCCAAAAAGACTATCGCACCGCCGAGGAGCTGCTTGGCAACACGGTGACGCTGAACCTCATCATCGGCTTCTGCTTCTCGGTGATATGCCTTATATTCCTTGACCCCATACTCTATTTCTTCGGCGCCAGCAAGGACACCATACCTTACGCCCGCAGCTTCATGCAAATCATCCTGTGTGGCAACATGATTTCACACATGTATTTTGGCATGAACGCCGTGTTGCGCGCGGCGAGCAAGCCACGCCAGGCCATGAACGCCACCATCTTCACCGTGGTGATGAACATCCTGCTCGACGTGCTGTTCATCCTCGTCATGCACTGGGGCATACGCGGCGCGGCGTTCGCCACGGTCATATCCCAGACGCTGGCCCTCGTTTACCAAATGAAGCTCTTCACCAACAAGAGCGAGCTGTTGCACCTGAAGAAGGGCATATACGGGCTGAAGGCGCGTCTCGTGAAAAACATCATAGCCATAGGCATATCGCCATTCTTGATGAACCTGTGCGCCTGCCTCGTCATAATATTCATCAACAACCAGCTCGTGAAGTATGGCGGCGACTTGATGGTGGGCGCTTACGGCATAGCCTCTGCCATATCCACCGTCTTCGTGATGATTATCATTGGCGTGAACCAAGGCATGCAGCCCATTGCCGGATACAACTATGGCGCGCAGAAGTTGGACAGGCTGTTGAGGGTGCTAAAGCTTGCCATGATTACCGCCACCGTCATCATGACCACGGGTTGGCTCATTGCCATGACGTTGCCCCATCTCCTCGCGCGCATATTCACCAATGACCCCGCGCTTATCAAGATAGCAGTGGCGGCGATAAGGATAAACATGCTCGTGTTCTTCACCGTGGGGTTCCAGATGGTTATCACCAATTTCTTCCAGTGCATAGGAAAGGTGAAGATAAGTATCTTCCTCTCGTTGTCGAGACAGTTGCTGTTCCTCCTTCCCTTGCTCTACGTGTTCCCGTTACTGTTTGGCGTCAAGGGCGTGTGGTATGCCATGCCTACGTCCGACTTCATAGCGGCAGTGGTGGCAGGAGCCATCATGACTTCATATATGAGAAAATTCAAGCTGCAAATAAAACAATCTAATCATGAAAACTGATAAGAAGATAATCATAAACGTTGGCCGGCAGATAGGCTCCGGAGGCAGGGTCATAGCGAAGATGCTTGCCGAGGAGTTTGGTTGCAAGTTCTACGACAAGGAACTGCTGAACCTCGCCGCCAAGGAAAGTGGCTTCAGCGAGAAGTTTTTCGAGCAGAACGATGAGCGCAAAGGCTTCTTGAAATCGCTATTCCACGTCAGGGTGCCGCTCATGGGCGAGAGCAACTTCTACAAGGACAACTTCTCGCAAGACTCTCTCTACAAGTTCCAGAGCGACGCCATAAAGAAAGTGGCCGACGAGGGCAGTTGCGTCTTCGTGGGCCGTACCGCCGACTATGTGTTGCGCGACTATAAAAACACCGTGAGCGTGTTCATAACCGCCAATGTCGACCAGAGAATACTGGCCGTTTGCAAGCGACACGGCTTTGACCGGGCCACGGCGCGGAAATACATCCACTCGCAGGAGGAAACAAGGGCTTCATATTACAACTACTACACGGGCAAGACCTGGGGACACTCAGAGAGCTATGACCTGTGCGTCAACTCCAGCTTGCTGGGACTGGAAGGCACAGAGAAATTTATCGCGGAATTCATTAAAACACGCTTTGACTTATGAAAACATATCTCGTCACCGGAGCCGCGGGCTTTATAGGCTCCAACTTCATCAAGTACCTGTTGCACAAGAAATACGTCAACGACGACATTAAGGTCATCGTTATCGACGCCTTGACTTACGCCGGCAACTTGGGCACCATCAAGGACGACATCGACAACAAGCGCTGCTTCTTCGTGAAGGGCGACATACGCGACCGCAAGCTCGTGGACCGCCTCTTCGCTGACAACGACATCGACTTCGTGGTCAACTTCGCGGCCGAGAGCCACGTGGACCGTTCGATAGAAGACCCGCAGCTCTTCCTGAGCGTAAACATCCTGGGCACGCAAAACCTCATGGACGCGGCGCGCAAGGCGTGGGTAACGGGCAAGGACGCGCAAGGCTATCCCACGTGGAAGGCCGGCAAGCGTTACCACCAAGTGTCGACCGACGAGGTGTATGGCGCCTTGGGCGCTGAGGGATTCTTCACGGAGACCACACCGCTGTGCCCCCACAGTCCTTACTCGGCAAGCAAGGCGAGCGCCGACTTCTTCGTGCAGGCCTATCGCGACACCTACCACATGCCGGTGAGCATAACGCGATGCTCAAACAACTACGGGCCATACCATTTCCCGGAGAAGCTCATACCGCTCATCATCAACAACATACTTGAGGGCAAGAAGCTGCCAGTGTATGGAGCGGGACTCAACGTGCGCGACTGGCTCTACGTGGAAGACCACTGCAAGGCCATTGACCTCGTGGTGCGCGAAGGCAAGGCCGGAGAGGTCTACAACGTGGGAGGCCACAACGAGATGAAGAACATCGACATAGTGAAGCTCACCATAAAGACCATCCACGACATGATGGAGGCTGACAAGGACTTGCGCAAGGTGCTGAGGAAGCAAGTGCGCGACGCCAATGGCGACATCGACATCTCGTGGATTAACGATTCGCTGATAGAGCACGTTGCCGACCGTCTCGGCCACGACGCGCGCTACGCCATAGACCCGACGAAGATAAAGGAGGAGCTGGGATGGTATCCAGAGACTAAGTTCGCCGACGGAATAGTGAAGACCATCAAGTGGAACCTCGACAACCAGCAGTGGATAAGCGAGGTGACGAGTGGCGATTACCAGAAATACTACGATGAGATGTATGGAAAGGAGCGTCATGGACAACTCGTCTGATGAACTCCGCCTGGACAAGTTCTCACGACAGTTGCATAGCTATCTGCTTCTTGCCCACAGTTCCGCGCTCCTCGTCAGTGAGGCTGACAAGGCTAACCTCAACATCCTTCTCACGATGCTCGGAGGTCTCGACAAGGACATCCTGGATGCCTATTATGGCCTTTTTGGCAAGACGGTGAAGCCTGTGGAGCAGCTGGCGCTGAAATATCGTGTCACGCAGGACGCGCTTCGCGAGATAATAAGCAAGGATTTGCATCGCCTCTCCATCTCCCCGGAATGGCAGATGATGATGAGGCGGATGAAACCGATAGTTCAAAGGAAAATAGGTTTTGCTATATGAAGAAAATATTGCTTTTGGGCTCAGGAGAACTGGGCAAGGAGTTTGCTATCGCCGCGAAGCGTGCCGGACAGTATGTCATAGCTTGCGACAAGTATGATAACGCGCCAGCCATGCAGGTGGCCGATGAGAAAGAGGTCTTCTCCATGCTCGATGGAGACGCCCTTGCCGCCGTCGTTGGCAAGCATAAGCCCGACATCATAGTGCCAGAGATAGAGGCGATACGCACGGAGCGCCTTTTCGATTTTGAGAAGGAGGGCGTGCAGGTGGTGCCTTCAGCGCGTGCGGTAAACTACACCATGAACCGCCGCGCCATACGCGACCTCGCCGCCAAGGAGCTGGGCTTGCGCACGGCCAAGTATTTCTATGCCAAGACTTTCGACGAGTTCAAGCGTGCCGCTGACGAGATAGGCTTCCCCTGTGTGGTAAAGCCGCTGATGTCGTCGTCGGGCCATGGACAAAGCTACGTACACAACGATGACGAGCTGCAAGAGGCTTTTCGCGATGCCATGGAGGAGGGTCGTGGCGACGTGAGGGAGGTGATAATAGAGGAATTCATAGACTTTGATTCTGAGTTCACCTTGCTTACCGTGACCCAAAAGAACGCGCCAACCATCTTCTGCCCGCCGATAGGCCACGTGCAGAAGGGCGGCGACTATCGTGAGAGCTGGATGCCGTTCCATATAAGCGATGAGGCCCTCGCACAAGCGCAGCACATGGCCGACGAGGTGACCAAGGCGCTCACTGGTTACGGTCTTTGGGGCGTGGAGTTCTTCCTGACGAAGAAGGGCGAGGTGATATTCTCCGAGCTTAGCCCCAGGCCACACGACACGGGAATGGTGACGCTGAGTCATTGCATCAACCTCTCCGAGTTTGAGCTTCACTTCCGCGCCGTGATGGGACTTCATATCCCGGCCATCCATTTGGAGCATAGCGCAGCCTCAGCGGTGGTGCTCTCGCCGAAGGAAAGCACAGAGCCTCTTGACTATAACCTCGATGACGTTTGCCATGAGGATCACGCTCGCGTGCGCGTCTTCGGCAAGCCGGTCGCCCACGTCGGTAGACGCATGGGCGTGGTGTTGTGCTACGACGAGGTGGGTTGCGACATGAACGCCCTGCGCGACAAGGCCAAGCGATTGGCGAAGACCGTGCTTGGCACCGACCCTTACATGAAGAAATAATCAAGGACTTCATGAAGAATAGATGACCACATTACGTGGTGATATCAACCTCCTATCTATTGCCCACGCACGTTATCCCTATTGCTCGCGTTCGTGGGCAACTGTGCTCACGTACGTGGACCGTATGGCCCACGCTCGTGATCCGTATGGCCCACGAAAGTGAACCATCCTCGTGCAGCCGAAATCACTAAGCAATTTCCCAATGACCGAGTCAAGACCACATGCCCATAAGCTAAAGGGCATTCAAGCGTTGCGCGGCTTCGCTATCTTGTTGATAGTGATGTCTCATGTCGTAGGGCGAGCCTTTGACTTTGGTGGCGAGGCTGGTGTTTGCTTCTTTTTCGTCATGAGCGGTTTTGTTCTCTCAATGGCAAATGATGAAAAGTTGAGAACGGGGAAATTCCAAACCATGCGTTTCGTGTTCCACCAATTGAGGAAATTTTATCCCCTTTTGGCATTGTCATTATCATTCTTCGTGTTTGCTTATTGGCACGCGGGTTATCCCCTTGATTACGAAAAGTTGCTGACAAACCTATTGTTGATTCAAACATGGTTTTGCAGCCGGCACTTGGTGTTCTCCTACGTCGGTTCCTCGTGGTTCTTGTGCGACATACTCGTTTTCTACTTGTTTTTCAAGCCGTTGAACCGTTGTATCATTGGGAAGAGCGTGAAATCCCTTGTCCTGACGTGGGTTGCCGTTGTCGTGATATACGCCCCTTTTGTTTTCTTGATTCCTTCCGAGCGTTTCAATTACACCCTTTACAGTTTTCCGTTGTTTCGACTGATTGACTGTTGCCTTGGCATCGCGCTTTATCGCTTTGTCATGTCCGGTGAGGGTGAACGGTTATCAGAACAGATGGACAAGAAGGCGTATGGTTGGCAAAGCCTTATCTTGGTGGTGCTCCTTGCGTTTTGCCTTGCGTTTTTTGCTTATCGTGACGTGTTGCCTGTTAATTTCCGTGGCGTGAGTTTCTTTTGGCCCTTTGCCTTCCTTTTTATAATTTCATTGATGGTTATAGAGAGGTCGCGCCCTCGTTTCTTTTCCCTACCGCTTGTAAAGATCTTTACATTTCTTGGAGACATCTCAATGGAGATGTTCTTGACCCATGAGATTGTGATTTATGTCCTTAATGTTGTCGTGGCTCATTATGGCCTTTGTCGAGTTCATCCACTTGTGCTTTATGCTTTCTACATTGTTGCCATAATCCTATTTGCATGGTTGGCTCGGCTGGGCTTGAGCAGGCTCTTGGTTAAAAGGGTGAGAATTTGACTTTCTTCATGGCTTAATGACAATATTCCTTTAAGATATTCGTTATTTCATATATGGAACACCAACTTGGACAATTGATAAGTCTCCCCAAGATAGTTGACCCACGCGGCAACCTCACGGTGGCTGAACAAATGAAGGAAGTGCCGTTTGAGATAAAACGTTGCTTTTGGATTTATGGCGTGCCTAAGGGCAAGGGTAGGGGAGGACATGCCCATAAGACATTGAGGCAGTTTGTGGTCTCCATGTGTGGCAGGTTCAGTGTCACCCTTGACAATGGCAAGGAAAAGGAGACTTTTGTTCTCGACAGTCCTGACAAGGGTTTATTTATCGACAAATGCGTATGGGCAGAACTGTCTGGCTTTTCTGATGGAGCCGTTTGCTTGGTTCTTGCCTCCGACTTGTTCAAGGAGGAAGATTATCTTGGCACTTACAGTGAGTTCATCGATTATATTTCTGCAAAGGACGGGAAAAAATGACAATGCAGATAAAAGATATATCATCGACAGAATTCGATTCGTTTTTCGAGCCGTCCTTTGTTTACAACACGGCATCGTTTGCGCGGCTCAATGCCTCAAAGGTCATTAAAGTGCATTATCTTGCCATTGGCGAAGACGGACGAAGACCACGCCTTGGCGCGATATTCGGAGAGCGCGACGGACGACTTCTATCTCCTTTCTCCGCGCCTTTTGGCGGTTTCGAGCAACATGGCAAGCAGAATATCCTGTTTATGGAGAGTGCTGTAGGTTTGCTTAAAGGCTATGCGGCTGAAAGGCAATTGGGTGTGGAAGTGACGTTGCCGCCCTTGCTTTATGATGAGTCACAAATTTCAAAGTGGGTTAGCGTGTTTTCGCGAGGAGGTTTCAGACAAGTGATAGACCTCAATTACTATTTCAATGTACAATGCTTCCCTGACTACATGGCATTGACGGATAGAAGCGCGCGTAAGAATCTTAACCGTTCGTTGAAAGAGGATTTTCATTTGGTGCAGCTTGATAGTGGGAAAAGAGATGATGTGGAGAGAGCCTATGAGGTGATACGACGCAACCGTGAGGAGCACGGCTATCCCTTGCGCATGACATTGGAGCAAGTGTGGCAAACGGTGACAAGTGTCGTGAAAGCTGACTTTTTCGTGCTGGAACATGAAGGGCGCGATGTTGCCGCGGCTCAAATTTCCCATGTCGCCGAAGGCATTGCCCAAGTAATCTATTGGGGTGACATAAGAAAGTATTCTGCCTTGAGGCCGATGAACTTTCTCGCATACTCCCTATTGGACCATTACTATAAGCAAGGCTTGCGGATTCTTGACATTGGTCCATCAACCGAGGATGGAGTTCCAAACTATGGGCTTTGTGAGTTCAAGGAGAACATAGGATGTGAGGTCACTTTGAAATATAGGTTCGTAGGTGAGAGATAGACATGGTGGATTATTTGAATTTGAGGAAAATAACTGAACGCCACATTGATGAGATTCGAGAGGCCGTGAACCGTGTCATCGATAGCGGATGGTATCTCAAAGGTGAGGCAACGCACAGGTTTGAAGAAGACTACGCGCAATATATGGAAGCTGTGTCGGAAGTCGCGGTTGATAATGATGACCGCATGGTTGCTGACGGGCACAGGGGCCGCCACTGCCATTGCGTCGGATGCGGAAACGGACTTGACGCGCTGACGCTTATCTTCCGCGCCTACAAGGAGATGGGACGGCTGAAGGATGGAGATGAGGTCGTGGTTCCGGCAAATACTTATATAGCCTCAATATTGTCGATAACGGAAAACGGGCTTAAACCGATATTGGTGGAGCCGGACATCAACACTTTAGAAATCGATGATAAGTTGATAGAACAAGCCATAACGCCGAGAACCAAGGCCTTGCTGCTGGTTCATCTCTATGGTCGTTGTGCCATGACAGGGCGGATTGCGGCAATATGTCGTGAACATGACCTATTGTTGGTGGAGGATAACGCCCAGGCTCATGGCTGCACCTATCGAGGCCGGCATACGGGCTCTTTGGGCGATGCCGCCGCCCACAGTTTCTATCCAGGGAAGAACCTTGGGGCGTTGGGCGACGCAGGCGCGATAACCACTTACGATGAGGATTTGGCTGATGTTTGCCGTGCCTTGGGCAACTACGGCTCGGCGAGGAAATATATTTTCCAGTATAAAGGCAAGAACAGCAGGATAGACGAGTTGCAAGCTGCCGTCTTGGATGTAAAATTAAAATATTTGGACGAGGAGAATCAAAGGAGAAAGGAAATAGCTAAGATGTATTTCGAGAACATTAAAAATCCTTTGATAAGCCTCTCGATGAAAAATGGCGATGCTGATAACGTGTTTCATATCTTTCCATTGCTTTGTAAGACAAGGGACTGGCTACAAGAATATCTTACAGGCAAGGACATTGGCACGATGATTCATTATCCAATTCCACCTCATAAGCAAGATTGTTATAAGGAATGGAACAATCTTTCGTTGCCTGTTACCGAAAGGATACATCGTGAGGAGTTGAGCATACCTTGCAATCCTTATATGACCAACGAAGACGTGGAAACGGTAGTCTTGGCGCTCAATGAATACGCTTGTTAAGGGAAATATAGGAAATGACAGCGCTGAGAATGGTCAGCATAACGCCTAATACCCAATAGTAGATGCCTTGCGTTTTCAGCGTGAGCACGTAGGCGGCAATACCGATAGGAAACTGCAGGAGCATGAGTTTAATGGCGGAACCCGACAAGCGGTAGTCGTAGCGATGCCCCATATAAGCATTGAGCATGATGAAATCGAATGAGGCAACGAGAACTATTGCCATGCCCAAGCCTATGAGACCGAAAGCATGGAAGAAGAAAACGGACAGCATGACATAAACCACGGCGTAGATGCCTTCCATGAGCAGGTAAGCCTTGGAGTCGCCACGCGACAAGGGCAGATAGGCTATTGGCAGTTTCACGGCACGTAGAAACATGGCGAGGGCCGTGAGTTGTGCCATGGATGTGACGGGCAGGAACGAGTGGGAGTAGAGCAAGGGGAGAATGATGGGCAAACCAATGATAAGCCCTACGAGCATGGGCGATATGATGAGCAACGACACTTCTATCTGCTTGTTTACCGTGTCGTTGAGCGTCGTGCCCGTGCGGGCTATGGCTGAGAGACGAGGGAAATAATCGGTCTCCATGGCCGAGAAAACCATGCCGCCGTAAGTCATGGTTATCATGTAGCCGGCGTTGAACAGTCCGAGCGTGTCGGGCGACCCCGCGTTGTTGACAAACGAGCGGATGATGAAGTCGGCACAACTGCCGAACGTTGCCGCGAGAAAAAAGCCGATGCCGAGCCTTACCATGTTTCCGCCATTGCGCAACGCTGACGCGCTGATGTGCAGGTTCAACGGTTGGTAGTGGTAAGAGTAGGCCATGGTGATGATCATTTGGGCAAAGGCCACGATTATCATTGACGGCACGATGGCCTTTGTGCGCCAGACAAAGAAGAGCGGGACGGAGAGGACGACGGCCAGCGCCACGTTGATGATGGATATGCGTGCCAAGCCTCCCAGATGGCGTGTGCCCTTGAGGATGGCAAGCTCACCGCCCATGATGGCAGTCATGGCGACAACGGGCGAGAGAAGGAGATAATGTAGCGTGTGCTTGCCCCAGCCGAAGGTGTATTTGCTGAGCAAGGGGCTGAGCAAGGCACATGCCAGCATGCCTAATAAAGCGGTGATGGCACTCCATGCCCTTACGGTTTGCACGGTCTGGCTTGTTGTTTGCTCGTCGTCTTGGGCATAAGCCTCGGAAATGTGTTTCACGGCACTCGTGCCAATGCCAAGGTTGGTAGAGTCGCCAATGAAACGTATCGTGGAGTTGAACAGGGAGAGAAGTCCCACGCCCATGGGGCCTAATAGCACGGCCACGAGTTTGTTGCGCACCAATGCCACGAGAATGCTCAAGGCCTGCACGCCACCAAACAGGCTGGTGTATTTCAGGATGTTAGCATAAGCGTTGTTCCGTTTCTTCTTTTCCATCTATAGAATAACGCTTATGCCCAATGGGTTATTATATAGAAAGGGCATAAACTGATTAAAAACATAATCAACCAACGATAATGACCGCGAACACCCTTTGCCTTTCATGTGCCAGACTCAGATGTCGGCTCCCGCGGCCCGCAGGGCTTCCTTGCCGCCTTCGGTTTCCAGCACTTTGCCTTTTTTGTTGTCATTGTCAGCCATGGCCTTTGCCTTCTTCCTCTCAGCCACCCTTTTCTTGTAGTCGTCCAGATAAGCGGCTTTCTTCTCGGCCGCCTTCTTGGCATAAACGTTGTCGGGGTCTTCTTGCAGGTCCACGCGCATGGTGTGGGCATTGTTGACAAGGTCTTTCACGACCTCGCCGCCACAAATCAGTCCGGCTGTGGCAGGAACCCAAGCGTTGGAGCTCGGTATGGTGTGGCGCTCGGTGCAGGCGCGCATGTCCTTGGCAGGGCAGATGCAGTGGTATCTGCAACTAATGTCTGGTTGGTCGATGCTCTCAATGGGAAGTTCGGGCGAGTAGACCACTTTCAGGTGTTTTATGCCCGTCTTGCGCAACTTCTTGCGTATCACCTTTGCCAATGGGTCGTTGATGGTCTTCCAGATGTCGGTGACTTGCAACTGTGTGGCGTCGAGCTTATACGCGGCGCCCATGCACGAAATAATAGGTATGTTGAGTTCATGGCATCGCTTTATGAGGTCGAGCTTGGCGGTTACCGTGTCAATGCAGTCGACAACATAGTCATAACGCGAGAAATCAAACTCTGCCGAGTTGGACGGAAGATAAAACGTTTGGTATTTCCTTACATGGCAACGTGGGTTGATGTCGTGTATACGCTCTTCGGCAACATCCACCTTGTGTCGGCCAACGCTCGATATGGTGGCAAGTATCTGCCTGTTGACATTGGTGAGGCAAACGCGGTCGTCGTCTATGATGTCGAGTGCGCCCACGCCGCTTCGCGCCAGCACCTCAACCACATAGCCTCCCACGCCTCCTACGCCAAATACCGCTACACGTGAGCCGTTGAGAGTGTCGATGGCCGGCTTGCCAAGCAATAATTGCGTGCGTGAAAATTGGTTTTGCATTATCTCTTTCTTCTTTCGATTTGCAAAGTTACTTATTTATTTCAGTATTCATTTACAGCAGTTACTGATATTTATCCTTGTGATTCTTTTGCAGCTTCACATGTGGCTCGCTTGCTGGTTTCTTGTAGATAATTATGTCATGACACCAATAGTCCGGCTCCTGCCATCAATATGACATAGCGCAATAGCTTGCCAATAGTGATGCTGACGGTTGAGATGGCAATATTGGCGCGCATAAGGCCGAGGCATATTGTTATGGCAGAGCCAATGATGGGCAGAAAAGCGAAGAAGCCAATCCAGGCGCCGTGTCCAGCCATGAACCTTTTTGCCTTGTCAAGGCTCGCCTGCTTGACGTGCAGGTATCTCTCAATCCATTCCATGCGCCCCATGCGGCCAACGCTGTAATTGAACAATGAGCCGAGCACGTTGCCTATGGTGCCATAAATTATAAGAGGTTCGTCCTTGAGTCCAGCCGCGAAGAGGCCAAGCATTACCGCTTCGCTTGAAAACGGGAAGAAACTGCCGGCGAGAAATGCCGCGACGAGCATACCCCAATAGCCATAGTTAAGGAGAAAATCTGTTAGAGCCTGAGCCATAATGATGATTGACAGGGAGAGACGTGAAGACTTTTATGCACCTATCATGTTGTATATTGTCAATGCGAATGCGGCTGCCGCGAGCAGCATGGAAACGATGTTGCTCAGCCTTGATGACGTCAGCGCAAGCCAGTGACCAATGATGGGCGCGGTGAGCACGATGGCCATGCCCAAGAGGCAATCGAAATGCTGTGGCTGTATGAGGGCGAAGAACATGGTGAGCCCATCGAGCACGATGAGCATCTCGTATATAAGCCTTATCCTTATCCTGTCTTGGTAGCTGTATACCATGAAGTGGACGCTTCCGATCAAGGCGCACAACAATACAAACGCGAACGTGATCCATTCGTGCAACTTGACATCAGCTAAATAGAACGGTGTGCCGAATTGCAGGGCGCTGATGAAATGCGTGCCAAGCCACGCGTATTTACCAGTGTAGATGAGCCATGCCGCCACAAACCAATACGGTGCTATGACACCTATGATTGATGACAGGAAGGTGCGTGGCGAGAAGCTTTGCATGTATACGGCCATGACAATCCACAACGCCGGTAGGAAGAGAAGTATTTGCGGAAACACTATGCTCGCTATGCCGAGGGCGCAGAAAGCGTAAAAGGTCAGTCCTGTGGCATTAGGCTCTTGATAGGATCGTAGCAAGAACAGCAGGAATGCGATGAACGATATCTGGACCACCGCCACGTCAATTGTCCTGAAAAGAAATAAAGACATGGTAGTCATGACGAGGAACGAGCAAGACACCATTCGCGAATAAATGCGAATGAGCGCGTTACTGTTGTTCAGTTCTACCATCATCATCATGGAGACGAAGAGCAATGCGAAGTTCAGCCATAATGCCTCCGTCAGGAGTCCGGCTGCAAGGCTTATTAACAACCCGTAGGCCACTGTCACGTGCAGTGACCAACGGGATGTCGCAATACGGTTTTGAAGTCGCTTCAAACTACTTGTTTAATTCAAATTTATGATTAATGTCATAGGAGGCTTACAGGTCTTGCCCTATGTCCTTGCGGAAGTATTTCCCCTTAAAGTCGATAAGCCCGGCTCCGAGCATGCTCTTTCGCAATGCCTCGTCTTTGTCTTTTCCATAAGACGTGACGCATATCACGCGTCCGCCGTTTGTGACGACCTTGCCGTCTTTCAGTGCCGTGCCGGAATGGAAGACGATGCTTTCCGGGTCCACCTTGTCGATGTTCTTAATCTCGAATCCCTTCTTGTAGCTCCCTGGATAGCCGCCTGAGACGAGCATCACGCACACGGCGTCACGACTGTCAAACTCCACCTCGTGCTTGTCGAGGTCACCGTTGGCAACACCTTCGAACAGGTCCACGATGTCGCTTTTCAGTCGTGGCATCACGGTCTCTGTCTCAGGGTCGCCCATGCGGCAGTTGTACTCGATTACCATTGGGTCGCCGTCGACATTGATGAGTCCGAAGAATATGAAGCCCTTGTAGTCGAGTCCTTCCTCCGCAAGTCCGTCCACGGTTGGGCGGATTATCTGGTTCTCCACCTTTTCCATCCACTCCTTTGTCGCGAACGGAACGGGCGACACGCTTCCCATGCCACCGGTGTTGAGCCCCGTGTCGTGTTCGCCAATGCGCTTGTAGTCCTTGGCTTCTGGCAGAATCTTGTAGTGCTTGCCATCAGTGAGCACAAACACCGAGCACTCAATGCCAGAGAGGAACTCCTCGATGACCACCTTTGCCGAGGCATTGCCAAACATGCCGTTGAGCATCTCGCGAAACTCCTTTTGCGCCTCTTCCAGTGTGGGTACAATCAGCACGCCTTTGCCTGCGGCCAATCCGTCAGCCTTGAGCACGTAGGGAGCTTTCAATGTCTCCAAGAACTTGCATCCTTCTTCCACTGTCGTGCCGTCGAAGGTCTCGTAGGCGGCCGTTGGTATGTGGTGGCGCTTCATGAATCCTTTGGCGAAGTCCTTGCTGCCTTCCAGTTGCGCTCCTGCCTTAGAAGGGCCAATAACGGTTATGCCATTTGTCTTTGGGTCAGCCTTGAACTCGTCGTAAACACCTTTCACCAATGGATCCTCAGGGCCTACCACAACCATGCCCACATTGTTGTTCAGGGCAAAGTCTTTCAGGGCTTCGAAGTCGTTTACGCTTATGGCGACGTTCTCGCCAACGGCAGCCGTGCCGGCGTTGCCTGGTGCGATAAACAGTTTAGAGCATTTCTTGCTCTGTGCGATTTTCCATGCCAAGGCGTGTTCACGTCCGCCACTGCCTAAAAGTAATATATTCATGACCGTTATGTTTTAATAATTCGAATAAATGTCTTTATTTTAAGAAATCGAAGAAATATCTTGAAATGCGCTCATGCAGATGCACGCTTTGATGTCCGCGCATGTTGTGAGGCTCGCCAGGGTAGATGAAGAAGTCGGGCTGCGTGCCATACTTGATGCATTCTTTCAAGAACGACAATGCGTGCTGTGGCACCACCGTGGGGTCGTTGCCGCCGATGATTATCTCGAGCCTGTCTTTCAGGTTCTCTGCCTTGGGCAGGAGAGACGACTGCGCGTAACCTTCCGGGTTGGTCTGCGGCGTGTCCATGTAGCGCTCGCCGTACATCACCTCATACCACTTCCAGTCAATCACGGGGCCGCCAGCCACTCCGCACTTGAACACTCCGGGATGAGTGGTCATCATGTTGATGGTCATGAATCCGCCGAAGCTCCATCCGTGCACTCCAAGACGTGTGCTGTCAACGTATGGAAGGGTCTTCAGGAAGTCAACACCCTTCATCTGGTCTGCCACCTCGTTGTCGCCGAGATGCCTGAACGTGGCTTGCTCAAAGGCCTTGCCGCGATTCTCGGAGCCGCGATTGTCGAGGATGAAAAGCAGGTAGCCGTGTTGCGCCATGTAGGTCTCCCACGAGCGTGAGGAATAATGCCAACGCGCGTCAACGTTGTGGGCGTGCGGGCCTCCATACACGTAGATGATGGCAGGGTATTTCTTGTTGGGGTCAAATCCAGTTGGCATCACCATACGGTAGTAAAGGTCTGTGGTGCCATCAGCCGCCTTTATTGTTCCGCAACGGTATTCGGGCACGTCGTAGCCTTTCCAAGGATCAGCCGCCGTGAGCCAACGAGTGTGATGACGGTTTGCGGCGTTCACGATGGCGATGTTGCGTGGAGTGGTCGGCGTTGAGTAGTTGTCCACCACATACTGACCGCTTCCACTAAGCGTTCCGTTGTGCCAACCCTTGCCGTTGTCGTCAATAAGGGCGCGCTTGCCCGTGGCAACGTCAACCATCCAAATGTTCTTTTGTATTGGGCTGCACTCATTGCTCTCATACACGATAGCCTTCTGTTTCGTGTTGAATCCGAGGAAGTTCTCCACGACCCACTTGCCGCTTGTCAACTGACGCATGTTGAGTGAAGAGTGAGGTGCGGAGAGTGAAGAATTCTCCTGGTTGGCTGCGGAACCTTGTGAAGACTCCGCATTAGGATTCTTCGTTTTTCGTTCTTCATTCTTTATTTCGCAAAGGTAGAAGTGGTTGTAACCATCTTTCTGGCTCTGCATGATGAACTTGTTGCTGTCCCAGGGCAGGAATACGATAGGGTGCTGAGGCTCCACATATTTGTCGTCGGTCTCACGATATAACTCCTTCAGCTTGTCGCCCGTCGTGGCGTTGTAGCTCACGAGACGGCAATCGTTCTGGTCGCGGTTCAGCTCAAACATGTAGATGGTCTTAGAGTCTGGGCTCCACGCCACGTTGGTGAAATACCTGTCGGTTGGATCGCCAGCCTTGAGGTAGACGAGCTTTTGTGTAGTCATGTCGTAGACGCCAAGCGTCACCTTGTGGCTTGTCTCACCCGCCATGGGATATTTGTCAGGGTCGGCCTTGGCTATGCGCGAACCCGACTTAGGCGTGACGTCAGGGTCGGGGATGTCAACCTGTGGATAATCGGTCACCATCGACTGGTCCATGCGGTAGAAGGCGAGCTTCTTTCCGTCCGGGCTCCAGAAGAGGCCTCCGTTGATGCCAAACTCATCACGGTGCACGCTCTGTCCGTATACAATTTCGCACGAGCCGTCGTTCGTGAGCTTTCTCGTCGCGCTCACGGGCTCAGCGCTGTTGCCTGCGGTGGGTTGAGCCACGTAGAACTGCCAGTCCTTGACGTAAGCCAACGAGCGTGTGGCATAGCAGAAGTCAGAGGCCTGTGTGCCCGAGGCCATGTTGATGGCCCAAAGTGTTTTACGCGTCTTCCAGTTGTAGGCCACGGTCTGGTTGCCTGAAGTCAGCATCACGATTGGCTTTCCTGCCTCAGGAAACGTGGCCGAGTATAATGAATGCACGTTCAGGCCGCTTTTCTTGAGTTGCTCAATCGTGAGCAAGGTCTTCTCCTTGCCGCTGTTCTTGTCAACGATGGAGCAATACTCCGCGTCGAGTCTTACGAGCTCGTCGCCCCACCATGTTGTCCAACGGTTCTCCGGCACGAACTTGCGATAGTTCACCCCGCCGAAGTTCAAGTCCTCAAGGGTGAACTGTTTCGTCTGGGCCTGCGCTTCCGCGCCAAACAGCGACGCTACCGATAACATAAGCGCGAATATCTTTTTAATCATGTTCTTTCTTTTCTTGATCTTCTTGCCTTTTAATCCTCCTCATCGAATCCGCGCTTGCGGCGGTCTGGCTTGCGAGCCGCGCCACGGCGCTCCTTTCTGAAGTCGTCCTTGCGTCCGTGGTCTCTCTTCGGGCGTGAGTATTCGCGCTTGTCGTCGTCGAAACGTGGACGTGACGGCTTGCGGCGTTCCTCAAACGAATGGAACTTGAATGTGCGGATGTCGCCTTCCTCGTTGGCCTGAGCCTCGCGCTTGAGCGAATAGAAGTCGTTGCCGCTCACGCGCTCCTTGAACTCACGGTTCTTCTTGAACCTGTGTTTCTGGGCCATCTCGGCCTTTTCCTCTTCAGTCTTCACTATGCCGCCTTCGCGACGGAAGTCGGCCAGCTTGCCGTCGAAGAGTGTGTATTTGCGCAGTTCGCATTCGAGCGAGCCGTTATAAAGCGGAATCTTGATCGAAGGCTTCAGTCCAATCTGCTCAAAGCACTCCTCGCGGTACGACAGCACCCAAGCCTCGTTGCCACCGAACTCGCGCTTCAGCTTCTCGCCAATCATGTGGTAGGTGCCCAGGAGGTTAGGCGTGGTGATGCGCTCGCCGTAAGGAGGGTTCATTATGATGATGCTCTTCTCGGCAGGCTTCTTGAAGTCCTTGATGTCTTGTTGCTCCACGCTGATGTCTTGCGACAAGCCGGCTGCCTTGACGTTCATGCGTGCCGTGTTCACGGCTTTCATGTCGATGTCGTAGGCATAGATATGGTGCTCGAAAGGCCTCTCCTGCGAGTCGTCGTTGTATATGTCCTCGAACAGCTCCTTGTCGAAGTCGGGCCATTTCTCAAAGGCGAACGACTTGCGGAACACGCCGGGCGAGATGTTGCGGGCGATGAGCCCTGCCTCTATGGCTATTGTCCCGGAGCCGTCCATGGGGTCTATGAGGTCGCACTCTCCGTGCCAGCCGGTCATGAGTATCATGCCAGCCGCGAGCACCTCGTTGAGCGGGGCCTCCACGCTCTCCTGCCTGTAGCCACGGCGATGAAGCGAGTCGCCGCTCGAGTCGAGTGCTATCGTGGCGTCGTCGCCGGCAATGTGGATATGCAGGCGGATGTCGGGGTTGGCCACGGAGATGTTGGGGCGCTTGCCGGTCTTCTCGCGAAACTGGTCAACGATGGCGTCCTTTACCTTGTAGGTCACGAAGTGTGAGTTGCGGAACTCATCAGAGTAGACCACGGAGTCGACGGCGAAAGTCTTGCCCGTCTGGATATACTTGCCCCAGTCGATGGTTTTCACATTATTATATACGTCCTCGGCTGAGCGCGCCTTGAAATGCTTTATCGGCTTGAGGATGCGGATAGCGGTGTGCAACTGAAAGTTGGCACGATACATCATCTCTTTATCGCCGGTGAAAGTGACAACGCGTCGACCTGTCTGTACGTTGTTGGCACCAAGCTGGATGAGCTCTTGGGCAAGGACGTTCTCAAGTCCCATGAACGTCTTGGCGATAAGTTCAAATTCCTGTTCCATTATTGAATTCTAAATCAAATATATCTTTTTTCTGTTGTTTGTATTTCTTTGAGCCTGGTTTAAGGTCATTGGTAATCCACACGTTGGCGCCGATTATGGATCCCGCTCCAATCGTCACCCTTCCCAGCACGGTGGCGTTGGCGTATATTATCACGTTGTCGCCGATGATGGGGTGTCGTGGTATGCCTTTTATCGGGTTGCCATCCTTGTCGAGAGGGAAGCTCTTCGCCCCGAGAGTCACGCCTTGGTAGAGCTTCACGTTGCGTCCTATGCGGCACGTCTCGCCAATCACCACGCCCGTGCCGTGGTCGATGGTGAAATACTCTCCAATGGTCGCGCCAGGGTTGATGTCGATGCCTGTCTCCGAATGGGCAAGCTCTGTCATGAGGCGCGGTATGAGTGGCACGCCCAAGAGGTATAGCTCGTGGGCCACGCGATAATTGGTGAGGCACTTTATGACAGGATAGCATGATATTATCTCGGCGTGGCTGTGTGCGGCCGGGTCGCCGTTGTATGCCGCCACGACATCCGTGGCAAGCACGCGCCTTATCTCCGGCAAGCGGCTTATGAGCTCTCTCGCTATGTCGTGGGCGCGCATCGTCAAGTCGGTGTCGGCCACTTTCACCTTGTCGGTGTCGGCATCAGACACATGGCTGAAGCACAATCCCGCGAGAACCTGCTCGCTGAGCAAGTGGTACATCTGCTCAACGTTGACGCCAATCTGGTATTTGATGGTATGGATATTGACTTGCGACTTCCCGAAATAGCCAGGGAAGAGGATGGCACGAGCCAGCTGTATGATTTCTTCAAGGCTTTCGCTTGAAGGGAGAGGATAACCTTCCTCATGCTCATGAAACAGGCCTTGCAATGATTCGGGTGCGGCCATACGGCATATCGCGTCGTTAAGCATGAGGTTCGTTTTCTGTCTGCTCATTTGTGTGTGTCAATATTTCCTGCAAAATTACGAAAAAGTAATGACATGTTCAAAAGAAATCGGTAAAAAACGGTTTCTTATTTTTCGTGTCTTGCGTTTGCCAGCCTTTTCTTGCGTATTATGGTCAGTCCGTCGCGAATGGGCACTATAACCTTCTCTATTCGAGTGTCTTCGGCTATGTGGTTGTTGAAACGCCTTATTCCTATTGTCTGGCTGTCGTGGTCGTATGCGCTTTCCACGACATGGCCGTCCCACAACGTGTTGTCGGCGAGGATTATTCCGCCTTCGTTGACGAGTGGGAACAGAGCGTCGTAGACCTCGCTGTATGTGCGCTTGTCGCCGTCGATGAACACGAAGTCGAACTTCACGCCCAGCTTAGGGGCTTCCTCCACGGCGTCGCCGATGCGAAAGTCGATGAGGTCGGCCACGTCGGAGCCGTCGATCCATTCACGGGTGAAGTCTTCCATCTCGTCGTTTATCTCGAAAGTGTACAGTCGCGGCTTGTCTGCCCCATAAGGCTTGTCTGCCTGCCCGGCAATCTCTTTCAAGCCTTCCGCCATGCACAGTGCCGAATAGCCCGAGAACGTGCCAACCTCGAGGATGGCGCGTGGGCGTTGCATCATGACGAGCATTTTCAATAGCCGTCCCTGGAGGTGGCCTGAGGCCATGTGGCCATGCACGGTGTGGATGTTGGTGGCGCGCCAGAGGCGGTACAGGTAGTCGCCTTCCGCGTCAGACTTGGCGGTGGCGTAATCGACGATGCTTTCAGGCTCAATCATGGTTCAGAAGTCCTCTTATTGCCAGTTCGTAGCCTTGCAGTCCGAAGCCGCATATCACGCCCTTGCAGCCCGAGCTTATCATGGAGTGGTGGCGGAACTCCTCGCGTTGGTGCACGTTGCTGATATGCACTTCCACCACTGGGCAGCGCAGTGACCTGATGCAGTCGAGCAACGCTATGCTGGTGTGGGTGTAGGCGCCGGCGTTGAGCACGATCCCATCGTAGCCGAAGCCCACTTCTTGCATCTTGTTGATCATCTCGCCCTCGATGTTGCTTTGGTAATAGTCAATCTGCACGTCGGGAAACAGTGCGCGCAACGCCGGCAGGTAGCTCTCAAACGAGTTGTTGCCGTATATTCCAGGCTCTCTCACGCCAAGGAGGTTGAGGTTGGGCCCGTTGATTATCTGAATCTTTCTCATGTTCTTTTTATAATAATGTTAGCCGTTTCTGCCAACAAATGGTTAACTTTGACGGCAAAATTAAAGATAAACGATTAAATTGCAAAAGAAAAACCAAAATAATTTATCATTAGGCGAAGACCTCGTGCGTCGTTTCATGCGTTATCTCAAGCTTGACCGAAACTATTCGGTCAACACGCAGGAGGCTTATAGCCACGACCTGACTTACTTCATGCGCTTCCTCTCCGAGCGCGACATGTCGCCCATTGACGTGAAGCTTGATGATTTGGAACAGTTTGCCGCCTCTCTCCACGAGTATGCCATAGGCGCTCGGTCCCAGTCGCGCATTCTTTTCGGCGTGCGATCGTTTTATCGCTTCCTCACCCTCGATGGCTATCTTGAGGTAGACCCCACCGAACTTCTGGAGTCGCCAATCCTACCCAAGCACCTGCCCACATATCTTTCCACCGAGGAAGTGGACAGGCTCGAGGACAGCATCGACCTCGAGAGCAACGAGGGGCAGCGCAACCGCGCCATCATAGAGGTGCTCTTCTCTTGCGGGTTGCGGGTGTCGGAGCTGGTCAACCTGAAGTTGTCTGGCCTTAACCTCAATGAGCATTTCATGCGCGTCACGGGCAAGGGCGACAAGGAACGTCTCGTGCCCATGTCGGACAGGGCGATAACCGAGCTTCAGCGCTGGTTCATCGACCGCGACCGCTTGAAGGTCAAGCCGGGCGAAGAGGATTATGTGTTCCTCAACCGGCGTGGCCACCACCTCACGCGCGTGATGATTCTCATCATGGTGAAACGTCAGGCCAAACTGGCCGGCATCAAGAAGACCATATCGCCGCACACCTTGCGCCACTCCTTCGCCACGGCTCTGCTCAGGGGCGGAGCCGACCTGCGTGTCATACAGGTGCTGCTTGGCCATGCCAACATTGGCACAACGGAGATATACACGCACCTCGACGACGAGTCGTTGAGAAAAGAGATTCTTGAGCATCATCCGCGCAATATCATGCACAAGGGATAGCAAACTTTTATCGCTGATGACAAAATGATAAGAAAATCATAAAATAATTGTCTTTTTGTTTGTTGGTTTCCTGCTAATGTTGTAATTTTGCAACCGTAACCTAAAGATTTGGTTGCAAACGAGAGTTTATAAACAAACCATCATAAAAGAAAAAGACAAGGAGAAGATTATGTGTGGAATAGTAGGAATATTCAATATCGGTGAGCAGACGCCCGAATTGCGCCAGAAGGCGCTGCGTATGAGTCAGAAAATACGTCATCGCGGCCCCGACTGGAGTGGCATCTACACTGGCCCGTCTGCCATATTGTGCCATGAGCGTCTTTCCATTGTCGACCCGGAAAGCGGCAGGCAGCCTCTCTTCGCGCCCGACAAGAAACAAGTGCTTGCCGTGAACGGTGAGATTTACAACCATACCTCCATCCGCCAGTCGACGAGCGATTACCAGTATCAGACGGGTTCCGACTGCGAGGTCATCCTGGCCCTCTATCGTGAGTGGAAGGCCAATGGCGCGTCTTCTTTCGTGCCGTTGCTTGAGCGCTTGTCCGGCATCTTCGCTTTCGCCCTTTACGATGTCGAGGATGGCTCGTTTCTTATCGCTCGCGACCCGATAGGCGTCATACCTCTTTACATTGGCTACGACAAGGACGGCAAGGTATATGTGGCATCCGAGCTGAAGGCCCTTGAAGGCCAGTGCGACCGCTACGAGCCTTTCCTTCCTGGCCATTACTATTGGAGCCGAGAGGCCGACAAGGGCATGCAGCGGTGGTACACACGTGGCTGGATGCAGGGCGAGACGGTGCCAAAGGAAGAGTTGTCTTACGGCGACGCGGTTGAGGAAGTGCGCCTCGGACTGATGAGCGCGGTGAAACGCCAGCTCATGAGCGACGTGCCTTATGGCGTGCTCCTCTCCGGCGGTCTCGACTCAAGTGTCATTTCCGCCATTGCCGCGCGCTACGCCTCACACCGCGTGGAGAACGACGGTGCCACGGAGGCATGGTGGCCTCGCCTCCACAGCTTCGCCGTGGGCTTGAAAGGCGCGCCCGACCTTGCCAAGGCAAAGCTGGTGGCCGAACGCATCGGCACGGTGCACCATGAGATAAACTATACCATACAGGAGGGGCTCGACGCCATACGCGACGTGATATATTTCATCGAGACTTACGATGTCACCACCGTGCGCGCCTCCACGCCCATGTATCTGCTGGCCAGGGTCATAAAGTCGATGGGCATAAAGATGGTGCTGTCGGGCGAGGGTGCCGATGAGATCTTCGGCGGATACCTCTATTTCCACAAGGCGCCAACGCCGGAAGAGTTTCACAAGGAGACGGTGCGCAAGCTGTCAAAGCTTCACCTCTACGATTGCCTGCGTGCCAACAAGTCGCTGTCGGCTTGGGGCGTCGAGGGTCGCGTGCCGTTCCTCGACAAGGAGTTCCTCGACGTGGCCATGACGTTAGACCCAAGCTACAAGATGTGCCCGGGCAAGGAGATAGAGAAAAAGGTGGTGCGCGATGCTTTCTCTGACATGCTGCCCGAGGAGATAGCGTGGAGGCAGAAGGAGCAGTTCTCCGATGGCGTGGGCTATTCGTGGATTGACACCTTGAAGCAGATTACCGCCTCTGCCGTGAGCGATGAGCAGATGGCGCACGCCGCCGAGCGCTTCCCGATAAACCCGCCTCGCAACAAGGAGGAGTATTATTATCGCTCCATCTTCGCCGAGCACTTCCCGTCTGACAGCGCGGCGCGCTCGGTGCCCAGCGTGCCCAGCGTGGCTTGCTCCACGGCCGAGGCCCTGGCTTGGGACGAGGCGTTCAAGAACATGAATGAGCCATCGGGACGTGCCGTGAAGGACATTCACGAATAAGCTCGTTACGCGAATCTGGGTAACGCTTTGCGGGGGTCGCCCCCTGCAAAGCATATATCATCTTCAAGCAATTCGGAATATATACCGACAAGGAATAACCCTTATTGGCCTTGCGTGTCAAGGTGTGCCCAGATGATGTGCCCTATGCTCTCAGGACTTGTGCCGTCGATAAAAGTGTAGCTTTTGCCGATTGGCGTTTCCGTCACTGTCACCTGGGTATAATTGAACCCTGGGGCAGAGGCGTTCAGATTGTCGAGCACGGTAGTTGGCACGGTTTCGCCCTGTGGTAAATCGTATTCTGTCTTTTCCCACTTTCTCTCCGATCCGTAAGACTTGAAACAGATGTTTTTCACTACACCGTTGTGCATTGTGATATAATCGTCATTGCCCATGTCGTTGACATAGGCCGCTACCGACGCGCCGTCATAATGCTTGGCTATCCAGTCTATGTCTGAGGCTAAAGGACGCACGTCATCGATATTGTTGAGTCGGTATGTCGTCAGTTTTAGGACCTTTCCGTCGGCTCCCATCACGATGGTGTGTTCGCAATTCTTGGCTGATGGAATGTCAGAAACGTATCGCAAGATGTAATATTTGCCGTTAATGCAGTTTTGCGATACCTCCTTTATCTCGCTGAAGCCATTTTTTATATCTTCCTGGAAGTCGTTGAACAAGCGGAACCTCACGGCCTCGTTCAACGTGTTGACGTCTTTAAGCGTGTGTATAGTCCTGCTCCATGAGCGATCAGTGTAGATCACCAGCCATTCGTCCTTGTTTTTATCCACCGAATAAACATAAGTCTTTTCTGAGTCGGAGTGGCCGTAAAAGTCGCTGCCCGTGAATGTGAATGTCTTTTCAATGGTGTTGCCAGGACAACGCTTGGCTAAATCATCAGAGATTTGTGTTGGCAGACTTGTGGCGTTATCATCGGGGGCGCTGCTTGAGTCGCAAGAGCACAAAGCTCCTAAACCAATCACACATAGTGTCAACCAAAACAATTTTTTGATTCTCATAACTATAAAATATTAACTTCTGGATGTGAATATTGTTGCAAAGGTGCGTTTTTGGGGGACATGTTATTCACATCATTGAAATTATTTACCATTTAGCAAGAAGCCTTCCTGTTTCTGTCCTTTAATATGCCAGCCATGTTGTTTTGTGCCCATGCTATCATGCTTTCCACTAAGGGGATGAACGAGCGGGCGCGGTCGGTGAGCGAATACTCCACCCTTGGCGGCACCTCTGCATACACCTGCCGGGTGATGAACCGGTCAGTCTCGAGCGAGCGGAGGGTGGAGGTCAGCACCTTTTGCGAAATGTCGGGAATGGCACGGTGGAGAGCGTTGAAGCGGATGCTGTCGCCTTGGCGCATCACGTAGATGACCAGCAACGACCACTTGCCGCAAATGTGTGACAAGACATTGCGTATGGGACAGTCGGGGAAAACGGTGTCGGTTATCTGGTTGCGCGTGATGGATTTTCCTGTTGATGTGTTCGTAATCATCTTGTTTTCAAAAATGGTATACAAAAGTAACCAACTTTCCCGACGTGCCGCAAGTTCGTGTGCTAAAGTAACTTAAAACTCAAAACTTTTAGTGCTTGATAATCAGCATTGGTTACCTCAAGGTAAGTAACCCACGTGGAAGTGTCCTCTTGTGGGAACAGGAAAGAAACCGTAATTTTGCGGTATCAAAACTAATATAGTAATAACAAGCAAACGAATAACTTTTCTTAATTATCAAAGACAATGAAAGAGGCAAAGACCATTTTCAAGGCAGAGAATGCCACAGCCGTGGATTTCGGCAAGTTGAGTGACCTGAACGAGTATGTATTGGAGCTTTCACCTGAGGTGAAAATCCCCGGAAAGGTGTTTGGTGGCGCATTGGTAGGCGCGACAGGTGGCGAGTTCTCCTTCCAGTCGTTCGCTCCGGGCACGGAGACCGGCTTCATCCACACCCACAAGAACCATGAGGAGCTGTATTTCTTCCTCAGCGGCAAGGGTGAGTTCCAGGTTGATGGCCAGGTGTTCCCGATAGCCGAGGGAAGCGTGGTGAGAGTGGCCCCGGATGGCAAGCGTTCCGTCCGCAACAACGGCACCGAGCCATTGGTGATGCTCTGCGTGCAGTATCGTGGCGCCACGTTCACGGCAGAGGATGCCGCCGATGGCGTAATCTTCAACGAGAAGGTGGAGTGGTAATAGGCTGGAGCCATAAGTCTTGGAACATGTTGTCATGATGTTTTGGGGCTTATGGCTTTTTTCTGGCTCTTTTTCTGTCTCTTCCGGTAAATGCGTATCGTGTGCTTTGCAGGGGCTGCAGGATAGTAAAGCTCTTTTTTATTGTGGCAATGTCGCGGAGCGGAACCGAAATGTAGCAATTAGGATAGAGATGTGGAAAATAAGTGGGAATAATATAGTGTAAGCCAGTATCTTTTAGTACATTTGCAGGTGGAATAACATATTGTATTTACGCTCTTGCCGCACGGATGCTCAATATACATGGAGCGCAAGGCGCAGAAATATGTCTTGGCGAATATTCATGGCGCGATATACAACACGCGTCGCCTCGTAAAGGAGCTGATGTCCTACGACAAAGTGCCGACACTGTCGCAATTTGTCGGGAGTTGCGAAAGCCTGCCATTGCAAAATTCATAAAGGCAGTGTAAGCCGTGGCTGATACTGAAACGTGTGAAGAATGATGAAGACAATAAATGTAGTGGCTGCCGTGATAGAAAGCGGCGGCAAGTATTTCGCCACACAGCGTGGCTATGGCGAGTTCAAGGACTGGTGGGAGTTTCCCGGCGGAAAGATAGAACCAGGAGAGACACCCGAGGAGGCTTTGCGTCGCGAGATACGCGAGGAACTGGAAACTGAAATCTCCGTCGACCGCCACCTTACGACCATCGACTACGACAATCCCTCGTTCCATCTCCACATGGCGTGCTATCTATGCCATGTAGCAGCCGGCGAATTGCGTCTTGTGGAGGCTGAGGCCGCCAAGTGGCTTGCGGAGAAAGAACTTGGCACGGTGAATTGGCTGCCGGCCGACATGGAAGTGGTTGAAGTCATAAAGAATAAGGAATTATGGCACTGAAACTTAATCACATCTGCACAACCAAGATGACGCTTAGATTTCACAATAGTCTCTCCAACAAAACAAATGTCATGAAGCCGAGCAGTAGCGCGTAGGTGGCTTGTTTCTGATAGCCGTGGGCGTGGGTCTCGGGAATCATTTCGTCGCTCGTGACGTATAGCATCGCGCCACCGGCGAAGCCAAGCATGACGGGAAGCATGGAGGCCGACACGTTGCCCATGGCGAATCCTGTCCACACACCGATGACCTCAAGTAGACCGATGGCTACGGATATTATGAACGTACGCATGCGTTTCACTCCGGCGAGCAGCAGCGGCGCTATTATAACCATGCCTTCGGGTATGTTCTGCAGCGCGATGCCGAAACTCACAGTCCACGACGCTTCCTCGCCCTCACTCATGCTCACTCCTGCGGCAATACCTTCGGGCAATTTGTGGATGGCGATGGCCATGACGAATAGAAGAATGTGGTTGAGGGTGGAGTTGTTGCGGTGCTCTTCTACGTCGAGGCCGGTGATGTGGTGGAGGTGGGGCGTCACGAGGTCGAGGACGTTGAGGAACAAGGCACCTGCCATTACTCCTACGGCGACAAGCCACCATGGCGTTGCCTCCGACTCAAAGGCAGGGACAATCAGTCCTAACGTTGAGGCGGCGAGCATCACTCCGGCGCAATAGCCAAGCACCGTGTCGTTCCATTTGTGCGGCAACTCCTTTATCCCGAATCCAAGAATGCTGCCTATTATTGTAGCTCCGCAAAGTCCTGCGGCGCTTATCCATACGTTTGTCATAATTTCATTTACTTTTTTGTACGGCTAAGTTATGGATAATATTGCGGACTGGCAAGGACTTGGTCTTAATTTACCTATAAATAAGTAATTATTGCTGTCCAGTAGAAACTGTCAATACATAACTGGAAGAGGGGGTGGCATCTTGCCTTACACTTCCTCCATCCTCGCCAGTTCCCATCCCTTGAACTGCATAATGATACGGTGCAGCGTGGTGCCCTGCCGCAGGGCCTCAACCCTCGGTGCCACCGCATAGTGCTTTATCTGTTCCACAGCCTCGCGCCATTGCCTCTCGGCTTTTGTTATGGGCGTGCCGTTCTCGTCGAGAGAGTCTTTCACAGGCTCGTCAAACTCCTTTTTCGAGAGCACTTTCAGTTCGAGGATGTAACTGTGCTTGCTGGCGTAGTGGGTGTGGTCGGGCAGGAGGAAAAAGTCGCAGTAGCCGTGGCTAAGCTCAAGCTCTGGGGCCGTGATGTAATAGTCGTTGAGGTTGAGATAGGCCATGAAGAAGCCTTGCAGGTTGCGCTCTGACTCAATGCCGTCGCGCACCGACGACACCTTGGCATAGGCGTCAGCCATGAAGCGCAGGCCTTCCTCCCAAATGCCGTCATACGCCATGTCGTAATAGTAGTCGGTGAGCCGGTTGGTGTCTACATACGACTTTGCCTGGTATTCCTCCTCAAGGTAGCCATAGTATTGCTTACGCACGTTGTTGTTAGGAATGCCGAGAATCAGTTTTGAGCCACGTGTGCCCTTGATTGTCAACATGCCGTAATAGAACAGCAGACTCGGGAAAATCTCTGCCTTCGGAATCTGATAGGCAGAGAACTGCGGTTCAAGCTGCGCCACTATCTGTCCATCTTCAGCAATCTTGTGTATGATGCCGCGCCGCTCGCCATCGAGTTTGTCAAACTGCAGCAGTTTCTTCATCTTGCCGTAGTCGGTGCGTGTGTTGGGGTCGATCATCTGTTTGGGAGCGTGTCCGTAGTCCATGTAGTTGCGCAGATAGTAGAGCACCATGTCGCAGTTGAACATGCGGGTGTCATTGTCCAACGACTCTTCAGCAAAGCAATAGTTGTCGTACCATGGCTTCATGTCTTCCACAATCGCCTCCACGTCGCTGTCGGCAGGTATGCTGCCCGCCTGCTTGTAGTAGGTGAACATCTCTACAACATCCTTTGTGGAGAATCCTAACATCTCGTTGAACTCGGGCTTGACTGAGATGTTCCATCCCACGTTGTAGCCGCTCGTCACGTCGTCGAGTGTCACGGGGCTCACACCCATCATGAAGATGCGCTCGAAGTTGCCCTTGAACTTCTTGAACACGTCGCGGTAGAACCCGTCGGCATGGGTAATGGCATGGTAGACGCTCTCGCCATGCTCGTTGAGCACGACATTCGTGAAGTTGTCGTACTCGTCGATGATGAGGTAAAGCTGGAAATTGTTGGCTTTTGCAGTATCGAATATGATCTGCAGCTTGTCGGCATACTCTGTCTTTGCTTTTATTTCCTCAACCTTCTCTTTGCCGTAATATTCAGCATACTGCTGTACAAAGCCGTCCAGTTTAATAGATATATAGGCATTGAACCGCTCCTCCAGCACGTCAATCTTGCCGGTAATCTGCGAGAAATCAAGAAAGAGCACTTGGTATTTTCCATGCAATGGGGTAGCGTGACTGCCAATCCACAGGCTGCCGAACAAGGTCTCGAAACAGTCCTCCTGATTGCAGTCGTAGTAGGAGTAGAGCATGCTAAGGAATATGCTCTTTCCGAAGCGACGCGGACGGATGAAGAACAGGTTGTTTGGCTGTTTCTCCAATTCCGGCAAGAACATTGTCTTGTCTACATAATACTGGTTCTGCTCAATGACGGACTTGAAGTCGGACACGCCGTATGGTACTCGTTTTGCTTGCTGTTCCATGATGGTATGGTTTATTATGCAAAAATAGGCAAAAACTTTGAGAGTGTCAAATTATTGGAGCAAATCTTGTGCCCTTGTTTCGTTTAGGTCTTTCAAAATAATTTTTGTTAAACATTCATTTAAAATCCCATGGTTTAGGATAGAATGTCGTAACTTTATTTGCTCAAAGAAACAGATTCTATGCAAATAGTCTTGGCCTCAGCTAAAATCATGAACGCGTCCACCTCGGTGGAGGTGCCGATGAATAGCGTGCCGAAGTTTAAGGATATAACGGTACGCTTCGTACAGGAACTTGCCTCATGGGACAAGCACCGCTTGATGAAGGAATTGGGGTGCAGCCAAGCCATCGCCATTGAGAACAACCTGCGATATCAAAGTTTTTGGAATGAGGAAGAGCGGTTGCCTGCCATCCTCGCCTACTTTGGGCAGGCTTACAAATATCTCAAGGCGGAAACCTTCTCTCACGAAGACTTCCGTTTTGCCCAAGGACATCTCTTCATCATGTCTTTCCTCTATGGCTTGCTGCGTCCGTTGGACGCCATTCACCCTTATCGCATGGAAGGGAAGGTGAAGCTGGAGGCTGCCGGCGGCAAGAACCTCTTTGCCTTTTGGAAGCAATATCTCACAGACATGCTGATAGAAGCGGTAAAGGCCGATGACGGAATCCTCGTTCATCTTGCCACAGAAGAGTTTGAGCGCCTTCTCGACTGGAAGAGGGTGTGCCAAGAGGTGAAGGTCGTTCAGCCCTTGTTCTACGTGGACAAGGGCGACACCATCAAGGTGGTGTCTGTTCATGCCAAAAGCTGTCGTGGAGCCATGACGAGGTATATCATTCAACGCCGGATTACGCGGCTGACTGACATGTTAAGTTTCGAGTCGGAAGGATTCAGGTATGATTCACGTTATGGGGATGAACTGCACCCTCATTTTATAAGAAAATGATACTTATTATTGCAAACTATAAAAACAAACGATTATGGAAGTAGGACAGAAATTGCCAGAGGTCCTTGGTGTTGACCAGGACGGAAAGGAATGGACCCTTGCCGAGTTGAGCGGCAAGAAGTTGGTGCTTTACATTTATCCTCGCGACTCCACGCCAGGATGCACCAACGAGGCTTGCAACCTTCGCGACAACTATGAGCGTTTCCTCTCCGAGGGATATGCCGTGATAGGCGTGAGCACGCAGGACGCGAAAAGCCACAAGAGGTTCATAGAGAAAAACAGCCTGCCTTTCCCCCTCATTTGCGACACTGAGAAGCGTCTTGTTGAGGCTCTCGGCGTGTATGGCGAGAAGAAAATGTATGGCAAGACGGTAATGGGCGTGTTCCGCACTACATTCCTCGCCGATGAGCATGGCGTCGTCACTCGCGTCATCGGGCCTAAGGAGATAAAGGTCAAAGAACATGCCAGCCAAATCTTGGGGTAAAGGCTCTCGCCTCGCTTCCTTTTTTAGCTTAGCCCGTGGGGCGTGTACACAAGGCCTTTTATCATTCGCTCGTGTCGTTTTTGTAAATAATTATTGCCAAAAATTAACACTTGGAGACAGGTGCTTTTAGAGCGGGAAAAGGGTAGCCTTACGCTCTTTGACAATGCCGTTGACCGGTTTTTGGCCAAAAACCATTGCCGTTACAGTGCAATCGCGTTGCCGTTACACCGTAATCGCAACGCCGTTACACTGTAATCGCAACGCGATTGCACCGTAACGGCGATGCGATTGCACCGTAACGGCGATGCCATTTTAGCGAATTTGCGACACCGGGAAACCTCTAAAAATATAATTTCTTGATAGTCAGCTGTTTATCAAAACGTCCCATAATTGCGTCATTTCCAACCAAGCGACGCCTTGGTTGAAAAAAATCGATTCTCAGACGACCATTTGTAAAATATTATTATCTGCTAAAGCCGGTAATCTTTTGTCGTATTGCACGGGGCGGTCTTGTGTGCTGGACGAGGCCTTCAAATAGCTATAGCTCAGGAATTCTTGTCTCCTTATAGCAGGCAAAGACTTGTTAACACTAAATATTTATCATTAGAGCGATGCAATCCATTCACATTAAGAAAAATCTTCCTCTTGATTATAAACATAAAAAAGGAAGCCTTAAGCTTCCTTTTAGTTGAATCGTGATTCCGTAGGGATTCGAACCCTAGACCCACAGATTAGAAATCTGTTGCTCTATCCAGCTGAGCTACGGAACCATCCATTATGATTTTAGCCACTCGGAATTACGTGAATAATCCGTTATGGTTCTGCAAAGTTAACCATTTATTTACAATTGCAAAAACGGAAGGTGGATTATTAATCACATTTAGGCAATATTAACACAAGTCTAAGACTGAATTAAGATTATCTATTGCATGCGATAAAAGGTGTACTCGGCAAAGCATTATCCGCGACGATGCAATCGCGATGTAAATTCTTGACAAGACGTTAATTTTGCGAAAATAGGGCGTTTTTCACAAGATAATATTGTAATTTTGCACCGATATTATGCATGAAATTATGCAGTAATATATGCACTAAAATATATGCATTAGTAATGTGGACATATTTAAGGACTAAGTCTTTCATCATATTATTCATTTCCGCCGTGGTATGCGCTTGGGCAGGAAGCAGCTCGCTTCTGCCGGTGAAGAAGCATGAGGCGGGGAAGACAGACGGCAAGGGAAGCAACGATTCTACAAAAATAGAAACGGCCGAGATAGATACACTCTCTATGGATTCACTCCAGCTTGCGGTTTATCATCACAACAAGGCTGTTGACGACTCCATCAGGGCCGATTCAATAAATCGCGCGAGCAAGCGGGGCATTGACGCTCCCGTCACCTATTCGGCTAATGACTCATTGGTCTATGACGCCATGACCAAGGACGCCAAGCTATATGGCAACTCGGAAGTGAAGTATGAGAACATGGACTTGAAGAGCGACAAGATTCGCATGAACCTCGACTCTTCTCTCGTTCACGCCACGGGCTCGCCAGACAGCACGGAGAAAAGCGGCATTAAGGGTCGCCCGGTCTTCGTGATGGGAGCCGACAATTATGACACCGACACCATTGCTTTCAACTTTAAGACCAAGAAAGGCTTGGTGCAGAACGCGTTGACCAAGCAAGAGGATGGTTTCTTGAGGAGCAAGCTCTCAAAGCGTACGGCCACCGGCGACGTCTATCTCGCCCACGGTCGCTATACCACTTGCGATAAGGAGCATCCCGACTTTTATATCTCCCTTTCCCGTGCCAAGGTGCGCCCGGGCAAGGATGTGGTTTTTGGCCCGGCCTACATCGTCGTGGCCGACGTCCCGTTGCCGTTTGCCATACCTTACGGCTTCTTCCCGTTCACGAAGAGTTACAGCTCCGGTTTCATAATGCCAAGTTATGGCGACGAGCAGAACCGTGGTTTTTATCTTAGGGATGGAGGCTACTATTTTGCCATTAGCGACAAGATGGACCTCAAGCTCATAGGCGAGATATACACCAAAGGGTCATGGGGACTCACGGCCACGAGCAACTATCGGAAGCGTTACAAGTATAATGGCTCGTTCCTTTTCAGTTATCAAGACACGCGTACTGGCGATAAAGGCATGCCCGATTATGCCAAGCAGACCAGTTTCAAGTTGCAATGGAGCCACAGGCAGGACGCCAAGGCCAATCCGTTCATGTCCCTCTCAGCGAGTGTCAACTTCGCCACGTCGAGCTATGAGCGCAACAACCTGACAAGCATGTACAATCCGCAGTCGCTGACACAATCGACACGTACGTCTTCCGTCAACTGGAGCACCACGTTCTCGAGCATCGGCATGACGCTGAGCTCCACGGCAAACCTGAGTCAGAACATGCGCGACTCCACAATCTCGATGACGTTGCCTGACCTTAACATTAGCATCTCTCGCTTCTACCCATTCCGTCGCAAGCATGCCGCTGGCGACGAGCGATGGTATGAGAAGATAGCCATGAGCTATACCGGCCAATTCTCCAATTCCATCAACACAAAGGAAAACAAGCTGATGCATTCAAGCCTCATCAAGGATTGGCGCAATGGATTCCAGCACAACATCCCGATAAGCGCCAACTTCACATTGTTCAAATACATCAACCTCAATCCATCGTTCAACTTCACCGACCGAATGTATACCAACAAGGTTACCAAGTCGTGGAATGAAAGGACGCAGACGGAAGTAGCCGACACCACCTATGGTTTCCACAACGTGTACAACTGGAACCTCTCGCTGTCGGCATCGACGAAGATTTATGGTTTTTGGAAGCCAAACCGCAAGCTTTTTGGCGACAAGGTGCAGGCCATACGTCATGTCATAACGCCAACGGTGAGCTTCAGCTACGCTCCTGACTTCAGCGCGTCGCGCTACGGTTATTATCAGACATACCAAAAGACGGATGCCGACGGCAATGTCTCACTCGTGCAATACTCGCCTTACCAAGATGAGCTGTATGGCGTGCCAGGCAGAGGCCGCACCGGTAGCATTTCTTGGAGTTTCGACAACAACATAGAGATGAAGGTGAAGAGCGACAAGGACTCTACCGGATTCAAGAAGATAAGCCTTATCGACCAGCTTGGATGGTCTATGTCGTACAACATGGCCGCGAAGGAGAAACCGCTCAGTGACTTGACGGTCAACCTCCGACTGAAATGGTGGAAAAACTATACTTTCAACATGACGGGCGTATTCGCGTCGTATGCTTACGAGCTCGACGATCAAGGCAAGCCTTATGTCGGCAATCGCACCTATTGGGGCATGGGAAAGTGGGGACGCTTCCAAGGCATGTCACAAAACATTTCTTATACCTTGACACCGGAGAAAATAAAGAAGCTCTTTGGTGGCGCCAAGGATGATGACACAAAAAAGAACAAGAAAAGCGATGATGACGAGATAGACACCGACATAGAGAGCAATGTCGACGACACGATGATAGACGCGCAGCATGGTGCGTCGAAAGATGACAAGGGTGGCAAGGCCGATACCGACGGTGATGGCTACATGAGATTCTCAATGCCTTGGTCGCTCACCTTCGGATATGGCATAACCATGAGCGAGAATACGGATATCAACAAGTTCAACTATAAGACCATGCGGTATCCGTATAAATTCACGCAGACGCTTAATGTCAGTGGAAACCTCCGCATCTCCGACGGCTGGAACATCAGCTTCTCCTCGGGCTACGACTTTGACAACCACAAGGTGTCGATGACCACCGCCTCATTGCAGCGCGACCTCCATTGCTTTAACATGAGTTGCTCTGTCGTCCTCGCTCCTTACGCAAGCTATAATTTCACGTTCCGTTGCAACGCCTCAACGCTTACCGACGCATTGAAGTATGACAAGCGGTCGGGTTACAGTAACGCCGTTCAATGGTACTAATCATAAACTTAAGATGAAGAAAAATACACAGGCAATTCATTTGCCTTATCGCCGACGCGACGCTTATGACGCTTTGAGCATGCCGGTATATAATGCCGTGGCGTACGAGTTTGACGATGCCAAGACGATGGCCGACGCTTTCTGTGAGAGAATAGACGCTCCAGACTATTCACGCTGTGAGAACCCCACGGTCAACAATTTTGAGGATCGCGTGCGAGCCCTTACCGACGCGTTCAGCGTGACGGCGCTTAACAGTGGCATGGCGGCAATAAGCAACATCATGCTCGCGCTGACGGCCCAAGGCAAGAACGTGGTGTCGTCAACACACATGTTTGGCAACACCTTTGATTTGCTCAACCGTTCGCTGAGGAAGTTTGGAGTAGGCCTCCACACGACCGACCTCACCGACATGGAAAAAGTAAAGCAAGCCGTAGACGACAACACTTGCTGCATCTTCGTGGAAATAATCACCAACCCGCAAATGGAGGTCGCCGACCTCGCGGCTCTCGCAAGTGTGGCACACGAACACCATATCCCTCTCGTCGCTGACACTACTACCATTCCTTTCACCATGTTCTCGGCTAAGAAGCTTGGGGTAGACATAGAGGTGGTGTCATCAACCAAATACATTAGTGGTGGCGCAACATCGCTTGGCGGCTTGATCATAGACTATGGCACAGACTACACCAAGGGCTTCACCTCCACTATAAAGAGCGAGTTGCTGTTCAACTTTGGCGCATACATGACCCCACAAGTGGCATTCATGCAGACCATGGGCCTTGAGACCCTTGACGCGCGCTATCGTGTGCAGTCGGCAAACGCGCTTGAGCTTGCCAAGAAATTGTGTGGGTTGAAACAAGTAAAGTCGGTCAACTACGTGGGCCTGGAAGACAATAAGTTCTATAAGCTGGCACAAAGACAATTTGGTAAAACGGCTGGCGCCATGGTTTGCATCGACTTGGAAGACGAAAAGTCATGCTTCAGCTTCCTCAACAACCTCAAGCTCGTGCATCGTGCCACGAACCTCTTCGACAACCGCACGCTTGCCATTCATCCATACTCAACCATCTTTGGCAATTTCACCCCAAAGGAGAAAGCCGATATGGACGTGCTCGACACTACCGTGCGCCTGAGCGTTGGCTTGGAAGACGTTGACGACATATTCGGCGACATAAAGCAAGCCTTGGGTTGACTTTAAGCAATCCTTGAATTAATAATTGCCTTTTTAGGCTAAAGCGATTATACACAGCATGAAATACGATTTCAATACAGTAATAGACAGAAAGGGCAGCGGCGACCTCATGCACGAGGCCCTGTTGCCACGTTGGGGACGTGACGACCTGCAACCCTTGTGGGTGGCCGACATGGATTTCGCGGTTATGCCCGACATCCTTGACGCGTTGCGCAAGCGTTTGGAGCACCCAATCCTTGGTTACACCGTGGAACCAACCGACTATCGCCCCGCGATAATAGACTGGATTAAGACACACCACGACTGGGATGTAAAGCCAGAGTGGATTAGCTTTATACCGGGAATCGTCAAGGGCATAGGGCTTATCAGCAACCTTTTCTGCAAGCCCGATGAGAAAATCATCGTCATGCCACCGGTTTATCATCCGTTCTTCCTTGTGCCACGCGCCAACGAGCGTGAGGTGGTGTGGAATCCGCTGAAAGTTCATCCAGAGGCGCTTGAGGCCGACCACGTGGAGGCTGGCGACTATTATGAGATGGACTTTGAGGGTCTTGAGCGAGTTTGTGATGACAAATGCAGAATTCTTATCCTGTGTAATCCTCACAACCCTGGCGGAATATGTTGGAGTCGTGAGACGCTCGTTCGCCTTGCGGATTTCTGCTACGACCACAACATGCTTGTCATCAGCGATGAGATACATTGCGATATGGCCCTTTTCGGACACAAGCACATACCTTTCGCTTCTGTCTCGGAGAAGGCCGCACAGATCAGCATCACCATGCAAGCTCCCACAAAGACATTCAATATAGCGGGAATCGTGTCTTCTCATGCCATAGTGCCCAATCCAGACATCCGCAAGCGCTTCTTTGGCTGGCTGAAGGCTAACGAACTTGACGAGGCGCATATCTTCGCCCATATAGCCACCATTACTGCTTTCCGTAAGGGTGGTGAATGGCGTAGGCAGATGCTTGCCGCCGTGGAAGACAATATCCGCTTCGTCGAGGACTTCTGTCGTGAGCGTATGCCGCAAATCAAGCCCATTCGTCCAGAGGCAAGCTTCTTGGTGTGGCTCAACTGCCAAGGGCTGCGCCTTGGTCACGATGCCTTGCTCGATCTGTTCATCGACAAGGCGCATCTTGCCCTCAACGACGGTGAGATGTTCGGGCCTGGTGGAGAAGGTTTCATGCGACTGAACGTCGGTTCGCCAAAAGCTTACATTGAGGCGGCACTGGAAAAACTCGCACGTGCTGTTGAAGAATACGCTTAAATGAGACTGTATCCATACCATTACCGCTCACTTCTTTCACTTGGGCTCCCCATAATGATAGGGCAGTTGGGGATGATAATCTTGGGGTTCGCAGACACCATGATGGTTGGCCACCACAGCACCACAGAGCTGGGCGCCGCGTCTTTTGTCAACAACATCATTAACCTTGTCATCATCACGGCCACTGGTTTCTCTTATGGTCTGACTCCAATAGTGGGCGGGCTCTTCGGGTGCGAAGAGCTGCCGCAAGCAGGCAGGGCGCTCCGCTGCGCGCTGCTTGCAAACTTGATGGCCGGGGCGATAATGATGGCGGCGCTGGGCATACTGTATTTCAATGTTGGCAATATAGGGCAACCAAAGGAGTTGCTGCCCTATATCAAGCCATACTATTTGGTACTGTTGGCTTCCATTCCATTCGTGATGCTGTTCAACGCTTTTAAGCAATTCACCGACAGCATCACGGAGACACGCACGTCGATGTGGATTCTGCTATCTGGCAATTTGCTCAATATCATCGGCAACTATGTGTTGATTTACGGCAAGGCGGGCATGCCTGAGATGGGAGTGGTGGGAGCCGGCGTGGCAACACTCCTCTCGCGCGTTTTTATGGTGGCACTGTTCCTTTTCGTTTTCCTTTCGAGAAAGAAGATGCGGCCATATCGTGAAGGTTTCTTTGTTTTAGGTTGGTCGAGGCAGTTGGTGCGACGCCTGGTTTCGCTCGGCACGCCCATAGCCTTGGAAATGGGCATGGAGACAGCGTCGTTCTCGCTGTCGATAATCATGGTAGGCTGGCTGGGCACCATTGCCTTGGCATCTCACCAGGTAATGATAACCATATCGCAGTTCACCTTTATGGTTTATTATGGATTGGGCGCTGCTGTTGCCGTGCGCACAAGCTACTTCAACGGCCAAGACGACCGTGACAACGTTCGCCATACCGTTGTTGCCGGTTTGCAAGTAATGGTGGCCTTGGAGTTGTTGTTGAGTGGCATTATCTTCTTGTTGCGCAACCACATTGGCGGTTGGTTCACCGACTCAGCGGAAGTGTCATCGACAGTCATCTCGCTCATGGTGCCATTCTTCATCTACCAGTTTGGCGACGGTCTGCAAATCAATTATGCCAACGCCTTGCGAGGCATTGCCGATGTAAAGCCACTCATGGTAATAGCCTTCATCGCCTTCTTCGTCATTTCTCTCCCAGTGGGGTATTTCTGTGGCTTCGTGCTCAATTTCGGACTTGTCGGCGTGTGGATGGCGTTTCCATTCGGGCTCACATCGGCAGGTGTCATGATGTGGTATCGCTTTAAGAAAGTTTACGTATAGCGAAGGTTACTTCTCTAATTTTTTGATGACTTTCGCCAGTTCCGCCCAATGTTCGTCGGTCATGGAGTTAGGTGTGAATAGGCTTATGCCATTCGCGCCTGCTGCCATCGCCGATTCCACGGCTTCCTCTATTTCTGAAGGCAGCAATCCGGAGTTTTCAGGGTCAACCACCTTGTCCTTGTTTTTCCAGTCATGGCAGATGAAAAGGCCGCTATACAGCAATATGTTCTTTCCCTTGATGGCCTCAGCCTCTTCCTTGGTTATTTTTCCAACCCAGGCGGCGGGCTCCATGTAAAAGTCGTTGTAGTTCATTGGGAACACGGCGTCAAGTTTCCAGTTGTTCCATTGTTGGCGCACCATCCATTCCGCATAGCTCTTGGGCCCAGGAAACACGTCGGCACTGATTTTCTTGCCTTTTGCGTGAACGGCGTCCGCTATGGCGTTTACGAGGTCAGTCACCGCGGTGCAGCGAAACTGTGCCCACTCCTTAATCTTCGATGGGTCAGTAACCTTTGTGATGTCTATTCCGCTCTGCTTCTTAAAGGCAGCCACACAGTCGGGGCAGTAGCAATAGTCGGCCTTGGCGTACTCGCCGTTCATGGTAAGTCCGTACTTGTCCCATAGCCCACGCGCGAGAATCACGTCGGCGTAGCGTATGTAGTCGAGTTGCACGTAGTCGACATCTGGTATTGAGGCTATTTCCTCAAACTTCTCCTTGAGGAACTTTCTTACCTCTTCATTGCGAGGGTCGAGAGTAGTGTAATAAGGCACGTAGGCAGGTTTGTCGTATGCCGACTCCCCAAGCCGGTTTACCGTGTACCAGCTCTTGGGTTTTCCTCCTTGCACCATGGTCGGCACCCACGCGTGATATTCCAGTCCAACCTTTTTCGCCACCTTTGAGGCAAGGCGAATCTTTTCAATGTCCATGCCGGCGTTGACGCATACGCCAGTCACGCCGTGCTTCTTCCACGCCTTGAAATCGGCGGCAAGGCTTTTCTCATTTGCGTCTTTCTCCAAGCCAGTCCACGCGTATACGGGAATCTTGTTTCCTTTCGCGCTTGCGAGCAAGGCAGTCAATACTAAAGTGAGGGTTAAAAACAGTTTTCTCATGTTACAGTTTTTGTAATATTAAATGGTCAAAATCTTAGTCTTTATGCAAAGGTAATGGTCTATTTCGAGAAAACAATATTAAAAGGCCCATAAAAACTTATTATTACCTCAACGGCAAGAAAAACGAGGAAAAACATTGCCACGTGAGCATAATTTCTTACCTTTGTATATTATGTGAAACATGTTAACTTTTGAACAAATATAATCATTTATGACAATCAATCGTTTATTGTGCTCCTTGTTATGTGCCGCAACCGTGACGGGTGCCACGGCCCAAACAGCCGCGTCAAATACAGAGACGGAGGAGCAAAAAGACAAACGCATGGAGTGGTTCGACCACGCCAAGTTGGGTATCTTCATTCATTATGGCATATACGCGGTCAATGGAGTTTCGGAGAGCTGGTCGTTTTACAACAAGTACTTGCCATACGAGCAGTATATGAGCCAGCGCGATGGCTTCACCGCCAAGAACTACGATCCGAAGGCTTGGCTTGACCTCATTAAGGAGAGCGGCGCCAGGTATACCGTTCTCACCACAAAGCACCACGATGGCGTGGCCTTGTGGAATACCAAGTATAGCGACCTCAACACCGTGAAGGCCACGGCCGCAAAGCGCGACATCGTGACGCCGTTCGTGAAGGAGGTGCGCAAGCATGGTCTTAAACTCGGATTGTATTATTCTTTGATAGATTGGTCTAACCCTGATTATCCCAATTTCACGCGTACCGATACACGTTATAGCGTGAAAGACGACTCCGCCAGATGGAAGAAGTTCCTCAAGTTCGACTTCGACCAGCTTGGCGAACTCAACCAGTACAAGCCAGACCTGTATTGGTTTGATGGCGACTGGGAGCAGACCGCTGACACTTGGAACGCTAAGGGCCTGTCGGCTTTCCTGCGCAAGGCTAACAAGAATGTCATAATAAACTCTCGCATACAGGGCTATGGCGACTATGCCACTCCTGAGCAAGGCGTGCCTGTGGTGCGTCCGCAAGACAAGCATTGGGAGCTATGCATGACCATGAACGACTCGTGGGGCTATCAGCATGCCGACACCAACTATAAGTCGCCTTATATCTTGTTGCGCACTTTCGTCGATTGCCTCTCGATGGGTGGCAACATGTTGCTCGACATAGGCCCGAAGGAAGACGGCACGATACCTGAGGAGCAAGTGGCTATTCTAAAAGAGTTTGGACGTTGGACAAAGAAGCACAAGGAGGCCATTTACGACACGCGTGCCGGAATACCTAACGAGCACTTCCAAGGTTACACCACTCTGAACAAGGCTGGCGACATACTCTATCTCTATTTGCCATATAAGCCCAATGGCCCGATAGAAGTTAAGGGACTGATGAACAAGGTTAACCGCGTGTGGGTAGTTGGCGACGGCGAGATTATACCTTGGAAGGTGTACAACAAGAACTATTGGAGCGACGTGCCAGGCAATCTGTACATCGACGTGCCAGAACGCTCGCTTGACCCAATGATAACCGTTGTCGCCGTATTGCTCGATGGTCCGATAAAGCTTTACCGCGGAGCGGGCAAGGTTATTGAAAGCAACTAAACCCACTGATAAGTTACCGTTTCGATGAAGCATATCATTCTTTTACTTTCCATCTTGTGTTCCGTCGCGTCGTTTGCCGCAAACCACAAGGAGTATGCCGCCAAGGGCGATACGATCATAAAGGTCTTTGAAAAGGCAAACGTGCGTTTCGTGCCGTCGAAGCTTGCCAACTACAATGCCGCCGACGCAGACGGGATCATTCGCCTTGTGAATGGGCGAATCATCCTGAAGAAAATCCACGTGCCTCATTATGAGCGCGACACGAGGGTGTATATAAAGACCACGGTGGCTTCCAATGGTGACCGTTGGGACAAGTCGGGCTCGGTGTTTGTCTTGCCAAAGAAGTCGGCCATCAACCTCATGACAATAGCTGAGGGCAAGAACCGTTTCCCTGCCGTAGACTCCACTAAATATGAGAAGTTTGTTGGCATTGTCGCAGGCAAGGATTATCTTCCCACGGTAGAGTTGATGCGATTCATGACACCCTTCGGCGTTGGCTATTATAGTGGCAAGGACAATGAGCTGTCGGCAAAGCGGCGGCCTGTCTACATACCCAAATGGGCCGACTGCGTGGAGTGGGGACAGGACATCTCCAGCTTGTATCCAGAGCTTGAGGATGAGGCTTATGTGGGCGTGTTTATTGACACATGGACAGAGCAGGGCTATTTGGCAAGCGTGGACTTGCAGTTTCAGGAGAGTCCCGTGAGCTGTGTGCGTATGCCTCGCGCCCACGTGTTGCCACTCGTCAACACGGTGTATTACATCGGTCAGGAATATCCCGACTTGTTCGCGCGCCGACCGCTTGTGACCGATTTCAACCTCCCCAAGGGAGCCAAGAATGTCAAGTTGAGATATATAGTTACCGGTCATGGAGGTCACGATGGTGGCGATGAGTTCACGCCACAAGAAAACATCTTGTCAGTGGACGGCAAGGTGGTGTACAAGTTCACGCCTTGGCGCGATGATTGCGCTTCGTTCCGCCGTTTCAATCCCGGCACGGGAGTTTGGCTCGAAAAGCGGATGGCTTCCTACATTGGCGAAGACGGCAATTATACGGAGAAGGAGATAGAAGAGCCTGTCGGCTCGTCAGACTTCTCTCGCTCCAACTGGTGTCCTGGTTCCGATGTCGCTCCAGAGGACATACCTCTCAATGGTTTGGCTTCCGGGCATCACACGTTGAGCATTGCCATACCCCATGCACAACCCATAAAGGGCAACGAGATGAACCACTGGCTCGTCTCGGCTTATCTGGTCTGGGAAGAATAGTTACTGTAATTGTTAAGGGCCGGCCACTTTACTTGTGGACCGGCCCTTAATAATGTTATTTCATTTCAAACTTGCCGTTTTGGTCTACGACATATCGCTTGCCCGTTCCGCCTACGAGAATGCTCGCCGTGAACAGGTTGGTTGTTGCCTCTATCTCCACGTTGCTGCCTTGGGGCAAGGTGGAGATGTCGTCTCCAGTCAAGCCAAGTAGCGAAGGTGAACTGGTGTAGGCACCTCTCTTGCCGTGGCTTTCAAACTCAGCGTGGAACAAGGCCCACAACAGTTTATATGCCGCCATGTCGTAAGGGTAGTGGAACTCGTCGTTTCCCGTTCCCACGGCCTTGTCGGAGAACTGCAAGAAGCCCCATTGGTTAGGAGCGTGCATGTTTATTTCGCCAGTGGGTGTCCACACCCAGTTTTCCTCTGGTCCGCCTTTCTTCAGCCATTCCACACGCGAAAAATTAAGCCTCCACGTGTTTCCTGCCTGCAATGGGTTTGTGAAGTTGCGCGTTATGGCCTTGTGTGGTATGGCCATCTCCACTGTCCACGAGCGGTCGCGGTCGTTCTGCTTGTTGAGCGTGCCGTCACGTTGCACGGCAAGTTTCATGCCAGGGCAATCCCATTGCACGTAGAAGTTGCCATTCGAGCGATAAGCACGGTCAAGCATCAGGTCGAACACCACGCCACGCGCGTTGTTCTCAATCTCAAAATAGCATTGTCCGTCGCCTGTTGGGTCGAGAAACACCTCAAAGTCGTTGTCGTGATATATTATGGTGTCGCGTTGCGTCAGGTTGGCCACTATGTTAGGCTCCTCCAGCACTGCCGACACATATAGATAGTCGTCGTCCCACATCATGCGGGCCTTGGTGTCGTACTTGGGCTTGGGAAAATCCTCACCGCTGATGTCTACAAACGATTCTGTCTCGGCAGCCTTCGCCCACGACTTCTCGTTGAGCTTGCCGTCAATCTTTATTTTCTCGTTTGTGCGGTAGCACACATAATTGCGTGGTGTTGTCAGCAGCCGCGCGTATTTCTTTAGCAGGCCGTCTTGCGCCATGGAAGGCATGGAGAAAGCGAAGGCAATGGCAATTGCCGGAAGGATAGACTTGTTCATTTTTTATTGTGGATGTTTTTTAATAATGTCGGCAGAATGAAATGTTCTGTGCAAAGTTAATAAATAAGTTTGGAAATCCATCCCTTCCGTGCCATTCCTATAGTTCCAAAATATGATCTTTCGGCGTATGAAATCGATTTCTTTCATTGATGAAGTGCCCTCCCCCTGTGGCAGCTCCTGCAAAGCACACGATGCGCATCGATTTTATTGGATAAAATATTTTACAAATGGTCGTCTGAGAATCGATTTTTTTCAACCAAGCCGTCGCTTGTGTGAAAATGACGCGATTATGAGCTGTTTTTGTAAGTGTCTGATTATTAAATAATTATGTTTTTAGTGACTTTTCGGAGTTGCAAATTCGCTAAAAAGGCATCGCCGTTACAGTGTAATCGCGTTGCCGTTACAGTGTAATCGCGTTGCCGTTACAGTGTAATCGCGTTGCCGTTACGGTGAAATCGCGTTGCCGTTACGGTGTAATCGCGATGCCGTTACGGTGTAATCGCGATGCGATTGCACCGTAACGGGACTGCGATTTGGGAAAAATGGGTGTCGCGTGCCCTTTTTCGGCCAATTTCTCTCTCTGGAACACGCTGCCGCCAAGTGTTAAATTTTGGCAATAATTATTTACAAAATGGCGTTGCGTTAACGGCAAAACGTCTTGAGCACGTGAGCCACGCCGTCTTCCTCGTTGGAGAGGGTCACGAAGTCGGCCTTGGCCTTGACCTCGCTTGCGGCGTTGGCCATCGCCACGCCAAGTCCGGCGTATTCTATCATGGACAGGTCGTTGTAGCCATCGCCAACGGCTATTGTTTCCTCGCGCTTCAGCCCCAACTCCTTGATGAGCCTTGCGAGCGATGCTGCCTTGTCTATGCCGCAAGGTACGCATTCCAGGAAGAAGTCGGCAGAGCGATAAACGCCGCACCTGCCCTGCAACGCCACGGCCAACTCCTTTTCCAGCTGGGCCAGCGGGGTGGGGGCGCCCACGATGAGGCACTTGTTTATTGGCGGCTGCACCTGATTGGGGAAGTCGTCGTATTGCACGAGAGGCATCTTGTTGATGAACGCCTCGTGGCGCACATACTCGTCGCTGATGTCGGTTGCGGCGATGTCCTCGCCTTGGTAAGTCAGGATATTGAAAGGGTGGGGCGCGTTTTTTGCCGCGTTGTAGAGCACGGGCACCAAGGCCGTGTCGAGCGTTTGGTTGAAGATGATGGTCTTGTCGGCCCACCTGGTCACGCAACCGCCGTTATACGCCATCACGTAGCCGTCGTAAGAGCCGATGCCCAGCGCGTCGGCCACGGGGCGTATGCCGTAAGTGGGCCTGCCAGAGGCGAGTATGACGCGCATGCCATCGCGTTGCGCGCTCATGAGAGCCTCCTTGGTCAGTGGTGTTATCTCCTTCTTGTTGTTTGTCAGTGTCCCGTCGAGATCGAGGACGATAGCCTTGTATTTCATTTCACTAATACCTATTTATTGGGCAAGATAATGCAAAGTTAGCCATAAATAACGAGAAGCGTCTTCCCTTTGCGGCTTTTCTTTATTTTTCATGCCCACGCCGGTCCTTTGCAACGGGGTTGCATTCCTTTATCCGTAACTTTGCAGCCGAACAGAAACCCATTATGATGATTTACATGAGCAAAGCAGACCTTTTCAGACGAGTGTTTTTCATAGTCGGCTCGGCCATCGTGGCCTTGGCGGCCTTTACCCTTTGGCATGGCCAGGCGGCCGGCGACGACGGTCATGACCACGACGCCGAACAGGCCCAGGCAGACGATGATGAACACCAGAACATATCCTTGACGCAGCGGCAAGTGGATGCCGTGGACCTGCGCATGGACATTGCCAAGACGAGGGCCCTCGACGCCACGTTGAAGGTCACTGGGGCCTTGGTGCTTCGTCCGCAGAGCCAGGGCGAGGTGGCGAGCCTGATGGGAGGCATAGTGAGAAGCCTGCTCGTGAAGGATGGCCAGAGTGTGAGCCGCGGGCAAGTGGTGGCCATGATAGAGAACACCGACGTGGTGTCGCTCCAGCGCGAGTATTATTCAGCCTACAAGGAGAGCGAGATGGCGCGCCTGGAGCTTGAGCGGCAACGCCAGCTCTCCAGCAAGGGCGCCGGTGTGGGCAAGAACCTGCAGCAGGCTGAGAAAAACTTCCAGGTGGCGCGTGCCGCCATGGTGGGCATAGCGCGCCAACTGTCGCAGCTCGGCATTGGCACCGCCAAGGCATCACGCGGCAGCTTCACCACGGTCTTCCCCCTGCGCGCACCCATATCGGGCACCGTGAGCCAAGTCAGCGCGTGCCTCGGCAGCTATGCCGACATGCAGACGCCGCTGATGAAGATACGCGACAACAATGCCGTGGAATGCGACCTGAACGTGTTTGAGAAAGACATCAACAAGGTGAAGAATGGCGACCGCGTGCGCGTGGAGCTCGCCAACCAGCCCAACGTGACCCTCACGGGAACGGTCTATGGCATGAACCAATATTTCAACGACGGGACCAAGTCGGTGGCCGTACACGTGAGGCTCGACAACCGTAAGGGCGCGAGGCTACTGGACGGCATGTATGTCTCCGGCCTGATTGCCACGGGGCGGCAAGAGTGCAAGACCCTGCCTTCCGACGCCATCGTGAGCGCGGACGGCAAGACCTATGTCTTCGCCCTCAACAAGCAGCCACGCGACGGCAAGTATGAGTTCTCGCGCCACGAGGTGACCACGGGCGTGAGCCAAGGCGGATATACCGAGGTGGCCCTGTGCGAGCACATACGCAACGGCCAGAAGATAGTGACCGAGAGCGCGTCGTATCTCGCCTCCATGACAGGCGAGCACGGCGAACACAACCATTGACCCATAGAGCATCGCAAGTTATGTTTCAGAAACTCATCGACTATTCGATAGGCCATAAGCTCGTCGTTGGCGTGCTGACCTTGGCCCTCGTGGCGTGGGGCGCGTGGTCGCTCGCTAACCTTCCCTTCGACTCCACGCCCGACATCACCGACAATCAGGTGCAGGTGATAACCCAGGCGCCGTCGCTTGGCGCGCAAGAGGTGGAGCAGTATATCACCACGCCCATAGAGATGGCGTTGGCCAACGTGCCGCGCCTGGAGCAGCGACGCAGCATATCGCGCGGCGGCTTGTCGGTCATCACGCTCGTCTTCGACGACAATGCCGACATCTACTGGGCGCGGTCGCAGGTGAGCCAGATGCTCAGCGAGGCCGTGAAAGACCTGCCCAAGAACATCGACACCGAGATGGGACCCATAGCCACGGGCCTTGGCGAGATTTACCATTACACCGTGAGGGCGAAGAAAGGCTACGAGAACAAATACAGCCTCACCGACCTGCGGACGATACAAGACTGGATAGTGCGCAAGCAGCTCTCCGGCACGCCGGGCGTGGCGGAGGTGAGCGGATGGGGAGGCTACGTGAAGCAATATGAGGTGGCGTTGAGCACCGACCGCCTCAACGCCAACGGCCTGACCATAGCCGACGTGTTCAGCGCCATAGAGAAGAACAACGCCAACACGGGAGGCGGCTACATAGAAGAGAACGCCAACCAATATTTCATTCGGGGCATTGGCGTGGCAAAATCGCTCGGCGACATTGCCGACATCACTGTGAAAAACGTGGCGGGCACGCCGGTCAGGGTGGGCGACGTGGCCGACGTGAGACTTGGTCACGCCACGCGCTTCGGGGCGGTGACACGCAACGGCGAGGGTGAGGTGGTGGCCGGAATAGCCATCATGCTGAAGGGCGAGAACTTCCAGGAGGTCATTAGCAACGTGAAGCACCGCATGGCACAGATACAAAAGAGCCTGCCCGAAGGCGTGGTGATAGAGCCGTTCATAGACCGAACCAACCTCGTCGACCGCGTGGAAGGCACCATAGCCCGCAACCTCATAGAAGGCGGACTGATAGTGGTCTTCGTGCTCATACTCTTCCTTGGCAACGCGCGTGCCGGACTTGTCGTGGCCAGCGTCATACCGCTGAGCATGCTCTTCGCCTTCGGCATGATGAAACTCTTCGGCATAGACGGCAACCTGATGAGTCTCGGCGCCATCGACTTCGGAATGATAGTAGACTCGGCCGTGATAATAGTGGAGGCCGTGGTGAGCCACATCAACGGCACGAGGGAGAAATACCCGGCGCTGAGGCTCACGCAGAAGGAGATGAACCAGGAGGTCAGCTTCTCGGCGTCGCGCATTCGCCAGAGCGCGGCCTTTGGCGAGATAATCATCATGATAGTCTACGTGCCCTTGATGACTCTTGTCGGCATCGAGGGCAAGATGTTCCGCCCCATGGCTCTCACCGTGTTCTTTGCCATACTCGGGGCCTTCATCCTGTCGCTCACTTATGTGCCCATGGCGAGCAGCCTCTTCCTGAGCAAGAAGATACGCGTGGGCGAGAGCCTCGCCGACAAGATGATGCGCCGGCTGAGAAACGTGTATGCCAAGGCCCTCGATTGGGCGCTGGCACGCTACAAGGACGTGACGACCGTTGCCGTGGCGCTGTTTGCCGTGAGCCTCGTGGCGTTCAAGTTTCTTGGCGGCGAGTTCATTCCCACGCTCGACGAGGGCGACTTCGCCGTGGAGATGAGCATGGCGCAAGGCACGTCGCTCTCGTGCATGGTGGAGACGTGCGGCAAGGCCGAGACACTGCTGAAGCGCAAGTTCCCTGAGATAAAGCAGGTGGTGAGCCGCATTGGCAGTGCCGAGATTCCCACGGACCCAATGCCCGTGGAGCGCGCCGACATCATGGTGGCGTTGAAGCCCAAGGCCGACTGGACCTCGGCGAAGTCGACGCCGGAGCTCATGGAGATGATGGAGGAGACGCTAAAGACCATTCCAGGCCTTGAGGCGGAGATATCGCAACCCATACAGATGCGCAACAACGAGTTGCTGACGGGCATCAAGCAAGACGTGGCGATAAAGATTTACGGCGACGACCTCGACGAGCTATCGCGCCAGGCTGTCAAGGTGAAAAACATCATAAGCGGCGTGAGGGGCGTGAGCGGCATAGCCGTGGAGGAAGTGACCGGTCTGCCTCAAATCAATGTCAAGTACAGCCATGAGCGCATGGCACGCTACGGCATCAACGTCGACGACGTGAACGGCGTGGTGGAGTCGAGCTTTGCCGGCGCTACGGCCGGCAGCGTCTACGAGGGCGAGCGCAAGTTCGACATCGTGGTCCGCATCGACAACGCCGAGCGCGACGCCAAGCGGCTTGCCGACCTCGCCGTGCCATTGCCGGGCGGGGGCTTCGTGCCCTTGTCGCAGATTGCCGACATCGTGTATGAGCCCGCTCCGGCACAGGTGTCGCACGAGAACGGCGCAAGGCGCATCTACGTGGGGTTCAACGTGAAGGACCGCGACGTGCAAGGCACGGTGAACGACATACAGGCATTGCTCGACAAGAAGCTGAAGCTGCCCGAGGGCTACTATTACGATTATGGCGGCGAGTTCAAAAACCTGAAGAGCGCTACCGACAGGCTCATGGTGGTGGTGCCCGTGGCGCTTGTCGTCATCCTCCTGCTTCTCTATGCCACGGTGCGGAACGTGCGCGAGTCGCTCTTCGTGTTCTCCGCCATTCCGCTTGCCGCCATAGGTGGGGTGTGGGCGTTGTGGCTTAGGGGAATGCCGTTCTCCATATCGGCCGGCGTGGGTTTCATAGCCCTGTTTGGCGTGGCCGTGCTCAACGGCATAGTGCTCATCGGACAGATGAACCTGCTGCAGCGCAGTGGGGTGGCTGACATACACCAGCGCATAGTGGAGAGCTGCAAGACGAGGTTGCGCCCAGTGCTAATGACCGCTCTCGTGGCCTCGATGGGCTTCTTGCCGATGGCGCTGTCGCATGGCGACGGCGCGGAGGTGCAGCGACCGCTCGCCACGGTGGTGATAGGCGGATTGGTTACCTCGACGCTCCTCACCTTGTTCGTGTTGCCAGCCGTGTATAAGATGTTTACCAAAAAATAAGAATACGGTATTGTGATGATGATAAGATTCTTTATTCTCGTTTCCGTGGCCTTGCTATCTATGCCGGCGATGGCGCAGCAGGGCAAGACCATGACTTTGAGACAGTGTATAGACATGGGGTTGGCCAACAACTATGGCGTCAGGGCCGCGGAGAAAGGCGTGGAGCGGGCCAAGGCGATGCAAGGCTCGGCATGGGACTTGGACAAGACTGACATCTCGCTGGGTCAAGACCCTACGTCGGGCGGCAGTCCCGACAACGCCTTGTCGCTGACGCAGCAGATGGACTTCCCCACGGTCTACGTGGCAAAGGGAAAACTGCTGAAGGCTGAGACGCGGGCGGAGCGTGGCAAGGCGGAGGTGGCCAAGCACCAGCTGCGGACCGACATCGCGTCGCTCTATTATCTGCTCGCTTACAAGCGGGAGCTGATTGGCATACTGCACGCGCAAGACAGCCTGATAGGGAGGTTCTGCTCCATTGCAGCCAAGCGGCATGAGGCTGGCGAGGCGAGTAAGCTCGAGAGGATGTCGATGGAGCGCAAGCTCATGGACAATCGCAACGCGCTGCTCCAGGCGAAGGCCGATTTTGCCACGCTTCAAAAGCAGATGATGGCCCTTACCAACATGGCGGAGCCCATGGTGCCAGCCGAAACACGCTTGGAGGCGTTGAACCCGAACATGAGCGAGTTTTGCTTCGCCAACACCGTGGAGGGACAGTATGCGCAAAGCAAGATAGAGGTCGCTGACAGGGCAGTGGCGTTGGCGAAAAACGGCTATGCGCCGTCGCTGTCGTTGTCGTTGCGCAACCAGCTCGTGATTTCGTCATGGAACCCGTATCATCAAGACCGCTCAAGGTTCAGCGGGGGAAGCTTCATGGGCTTTGAGGTAGGCATAGGCGTGCCATTGTTTTTCGGCGCGACGAAGGCCAAGGTGAAGGCGGCGAAACGCGACCGCGAGATTGCCGACTTGGAGATGAGGCAGGATGAGGCGCAAAGAAGCCAGGAATATAATGTGCTGCTTGAAAAGTTGGCCATTGCGCGAGAGAAGATGGACTATTACAATGGTGAAGGCTCGCGCCAGGTTAGCGAGATGGCACGGCTCGCGCGAACGGAATATGAGAATGGAGAGATAACTTACCTTGAGCTTGCCAACGTGCTGGACGAGAGCGCGGCGCATGCCGTGAAGCGTGCCGAGGCGACAAACGATTACAACCAAGTGGTAATCGCCCTGCTTCAGGCCAATGGGGAGATAGGGAAACTCTGACGGCCATGCGGCCTTTCTGTCATGATAAAACGCGAACGCGCATGAGTGGCCTGTGGTGACCATCCATGCGCGTTGGCTTATTCTGTATCGGCAGTGAACTTATTTCACTATTCCCTTCTCAAGATATTCCTCAAGGTTTACCCTTACACGGGCCGCGGCGTCGTCGGCCGCCACCTTCTTCATGTCGGAGTCGACCATGATCTTCACGAGCTCCTCGAAGGTGGTCTGTGTGGGGTTCCATCCTAATTCGGCCCTCGCCTTTGTTGGGTCGCCCCAGAGGTTTACCACGTCGGTGGGGCGATAGAAATCGGGCGACACCTCGACCAGGGTCTTGCCCGTGGCCTTGTCGATGCCTTTCTCGTCGGCGCCCTCACCTTGCCATTCCAGTTCTATGCCCACGTTGTGGAACGCGAGCGTGGCAAACTCCCTCACGGTGTGCTGCTTGCCCGTGGCGATGACAAAATCGTCTGGCTTCTCGTTTTGCAGAATGAGCCACATGCACTGCACGTAGTCCTTGGCGTAGCCCCAGTCGCGTCGGCTGGAGAGGTTGCCGAGATAGAGCTTGTCTTGCTTGCCCTGCTTGATGCGTGCCGCGGCGAGCGTGATCTTACGGGTGACGAAGGTCTCGCCGCGCCGTTCGCTCTCGTGGTTGAAGAGAATGCCGTTGCAGGCGAACATATTGTAAGCGTCACGATATTCCTTCACTATCCAATAGCCATATTGCTTTGCCACGGCGTATGGCGAGTAGGGGTGGAAAGGCGTGTTCTCGTTTTGAGGCACTTCCTCGACCTTGCCATACAGCTCGGACGTTGAGGCTTGGTAGATGCGGCAAGAGCTGGTCAGCCCCAGTTGCCTCACGGCCTCGAGAATGCGCAACACGCCCACGGCGTCAACATCGGCGGTGTATTCAGGCGAATCGAAGCTCACTTGCACGTGGCTTTGTGCCGCGAGGTTGTAAATCTCGGTAGGGCGCACCAGGCCAATCACGCCGAGGACGCTCATGGAGTCGCTGAGGTCGGCGTAGTGGAGGTGGAAATGCGGTTTACCCTCCAAGTGGGCGATGCGTGGCCTGAAGTCCACGGAAGAGCGACGGATGACACCGTGCACGTCATATCCCTTTTCAAGCAGGAACTCGGAGAGGTAAGAACCGTCCTGGCCTGTTATGCCCGTTATGAGGGCTACTTTCCTTGTTGTCATGTTGTAGTTGGTTTGTTTTTGCAAATTTCGCTAAATTTTATGACAGTAGCAAGTGTTTGCGGTGGAAATAGCCTCTTTTTTACATTGGCATGATGGCATGGCGGTATTTCTGCATCAGTTCTCTCGTTATGGTCTTGCTGTCGCCGGCGGGCGTGGCGTTGAACTTGCCCACGCAGCCTTCCCACCAGTATTTCTCGAATGTGCACACTTGGTCGTAGTAGCAACGATAGTGCTCCTCGTCGAAGTCTTGGCCTTCGTCCATGGCCTTCTCCACTGCCTCGAAGAACATTTGCCACCTCTTGCCGTAGAAGGTCTTGACCATTCCGGCCCATGTGCGGGCGGCGTAGTCGTTGAGCCACTGTGCCTTGTCGCTCCATGTGGTGACGAGGTTTCTCGCGTTCTTCTCGAAATAGTGACGTTCCTCGGGCGTGGTGCCCCATGAGCGCGCGTCGTCGATCCATTTGCCCGTCAGGAAATAGCTCTGTGTGGCCAACACACGATCCATGTCGTTGATGATTCCCGTCATCTCCTTCTCCAGCCGCCTCATAGCCTCACGGTCCTTCTTGTCGTAGGCCACTTCGTACTTGTGAAACTCGGCAAGGAAAAGGTTTGTCAGCATCTGCCTGGTGAGGTTAGCCAGGTCGAATTGGTAGCTCGACTGCTTGCTGTCTACCAGCAGCAACTTGTCTATGGCCGACATGAGGCACCGGTTCTCTTTGGCTATTTTGGTGTAGGTGTTCTTGGATTGCTTCTTCTTGAACACCGGACGGCTGTCGACAAAGGGCTTCATGCTCGATGCCGACTTCGTGTTGTATATGCTGTCCACGAGCAGTTGCCATGCCTCACGCGCGTTGCGGTCGGCTTTTCCAGCGCGTTGGTCGGCAAGCTTGCTTACCCATTCAGTTATGTTGCGGTGCGTGGGGAAGTCCCATGCCTTCTCGAAGACATACTCATATATATAAGGGTTGCAATCGAAGCCTTCGAGGGTGGCGCCAATGCCCGAGAAGTTTTTCCCTCCGCTGGCGAAGGTGTTTTCTATCCTCTTGTTTATCTCAGAAAGGTTTCCCGTTAGCTTGCTGTTGCCGCCGAAGTTGCCAAGGTAGCACCATATATACGGCACGCCGAAGAACTTGTCGGTCATCTGCCACACCTCTTTCTTCTCGCAATAGTAGTCGAGCAGCAGCGACTTCTCCTTGGGAAACGCCGTTATGAATGGCTCTATGCGGTCGTTGGTCCAGTTCTTGCGCCTGTAATAGAACACCCATGTCATTTGCAGCCAAACGCTCTTGGGGTCGGCCTTGGCGAGCGACTCGTAGACCTGTCTTGACACGCGGCGGAGATAGTCTGGCTCATAGCTTGGAGGGGTGACCTCGTTGAACAAGTCGATGCCATAGATGTGGTCGGTGCCGTAGATGGAGTCTTCAATCTCTATGAACCGCTTTTGTATTTTCGGGAACAAGGGGTCCATCGGGTCGAGAAAACTGCAAGAGTATTCCTTCGGGTACTCATCCCAAGGGGCAAGCTCGGTGATTTTAGCCTCTGGGTGTATTTTCGACAGTTCGGCTGGAACGTGTCCGGCGAAAGCCGGCAGCACGGGGCGCATGTTGAATTCGCGCTCACGCTTGGTGATGCGTTTTTGCAATTCGAGTTGCCCATCAAGCCACGACTTGGGCAGGGGGCCGAACCATCGGTCAATGTTTATCATCCTGTGCCATGGCAGGTGGGCAGGGCCGGTGAAGTAGGAGCGTATGGTCTTGTCGTCGAGACCCATCTCGTGCCACACTTGATACCAGATGCTCTCCTGGCCCGTGATGGCGAGTGGCAGGTTGATGCCGTTGAGGGCCATCCAGTCGATGAAGTGCTCCCATTCGTCCCATTTCCACCAGGGCATGGTGTAGCCGTAAGTGCAATAGTTGAGAAAGAAGCGGTCTTTCACCCTCGCCTTGACGGTGATGGCCTTGGGCACGCGAGGTGGGGTGGCGGGCAGCTCGTAAGCGTCGGACTTGAACCATCCCACGTCAACCTTGCAATAGTATTTCATGTAGTGGTTCAACGCCGTGGCCATGGAGTTGGCGTTGTTGCCGCTGATTATTATTTTCCCGCCTTTCGACTGAAGGCTGAAGACATCGGCCTTGCTGTTTATCTTCTTAAACGAGAAGGCGTGCTCATAGCTTGGGAACATTCGATGCACAAGGCCCCTGACGGTGGAGATGTCGTCGCCGTAGGCGCAGAGAATGTTCACGACACAGAATAGGAGTGTGAATAGTTTTCGCATGACACAAGATTTAGTGTTAGGTAAAGATTATCTTCATTTTATTTTGCAATATTAGCTAAATTGTCAAAGAAAAACGAGGAAATTGGCTGAAGAGTATAGGATTAAAGGATAATTTAACATAACTTTCATGTTCAAAACGGTTGCAGCCTCGTTTCGTGGTGAAAGAAGCGGCATTGGAAAGCCTTTTGAAAATAAGCAAACAAAAAGGCAAGTCCTTATAAAAAGAACTTGCCTTGTGGATTATGGATGTAATGGGTGATTACTTCACCAATACTTTCTTCACTGTGCCGTCGCTCATCTTGACGATGTTGAGGCCCTTGGTCAGTTGTGACTTGCGTGTGCCGTTGACACCGTAAATCTCAGAGACCTTGGCATCTGTCGTGCTGCCGATTTCGTTGATGCCTGTAGTGGCGTTGATGAAGTCTTCAGCAGCCTTGATTGCAGCCTCGAGCTTGGCCTTTCCGCCATTATCCTTCTCGTAAGTGTTGTAGTTGTAGCTCTTCAGCGCGTCGTTGATTTGGTTTACGATAGCATTTGTCTTCTCGACGTCGTCAGACTCGAAAAGCTTGCTGCCTTTCTCGGTATAGCTCTTGGCCTTCTTGAAGAGTTTAACGTACTCCGTGTAAGCGTTCTTCTGGGCATCGGAGATGAAGAGCCAGTCGTTAAAATCGCCAGGAGTAGTTTCTGGGGTGTATTTATCCTTACCAACGTTGAAATAATAGGTCGAATAGGCCAGTTTGTAAGCATTCTTCCCCTTGGTCGTGCCAGGCTCTAAGTCAAATTTAGTAGCTATTGGTAATAAATGTAAAGGTCCCTGTTTAGTAATTTTTGCACTTGTACGGTCCATTGTTATAACAAAGTAACCTTTCTTGTCAGTGAAAGAGAATCTTTTGTCGCTTCCGCTGGCAGTCCAAAGTGTGGCCTTGTTGATATCAGTCTCTGATGGCGTGTTGCCGGTTACAAAGATGTTGGCACCAACATTGTAGAGATAAAACCTTCCTTCTGCGGCTTCCTCGCCCATCCAGAACTCGGTTGATGCGGCTGGTTTCACATCTTCTGTACTCGTGCCTGTGCCGTTATCCTGAGCCTGTGCCGTTGTCGCACCTAAAGCGATGGCAACGGAGAGCATCAATCCTTTTACTAAGTTTTTCATAGTGTAAAGTTTCCTCATGTTAATAAAATTATGTTACTAAATCTGTTGTATGTCTTCCTCGATTTATTATCCTGTTTATTTCAAGTGCAAAATTACTCAAAAAGATATTAAAGTCGCAAGGGTTGAAACACTTTTTTTTCAGAAAAAGTTTTGGTGTGCCATGTTTTCTGATTACCTTTACCGCATAATTCTTATTATTAGGCTTAATACAATTCTATTACTATGGAAAAGACATTGGTATTGCTCAAGCCATGCACGTTGCAGCGTGGCTTGATTGGGGAGATAATCAGCGTTTTCGAAAAGAAGGGCTTGCAGATTTGTGGACTGAAGATGATGCAGCTCGACGACAAGATATTGAGCGAGCATTATGCTCACCTTGCCACTAAGTCGTTCTTTCAACGTGTAAAGGATTCCATGATGGTAACCCCTGTCGTGGCAATGTGCCTGAGCGGTGTCGACGCTGTGGATGCCGTGCGTACTCTCGCTGGAGCCACTACCGGCAGAAAGGCAGACCCTGGAACAATACGTGGCAGATACTGCATGAGTTTCCAAGAGAACATCGTGCACACGTCCGACTCCAAGGAGAATGCCGCCATCGAGCTCAAACGCTTCTTTAGCGATGAGGAGATATTCGACTGGAAACAGAGCGTGTTTACGAGCTTGTATGCTTGCGATGAATACTAAATGTTTTGTTTTATGTTGATTCGTGCCGATTTAATGTCGGCATGCGAATAAATGCTTTGCAGGGGCGGGCCCTGTGCCCGTCCGCAACCAATGTGTGTGCATCTACAAATTTAATGCATCATGCCATTCGGGTTGCGGACGGGCACAGGGCCCGCCCCTGCAAAGCAATGAATCGGCGAAGTCCCAGCAAAGCAATATTACTCAACCTTGAAGTTGGTTATCTTGCTGTTGAACATTCCCGTCTTTTGTGTGGGGAAGAATAGCGCGCGTTGATAGCGCATGCTGCGTTTTGGTTCGTAGGCATCGAGTTGGCCACGAAGCTGTTGGTGAACCTTGCCCCGTTTTGGGCTATCCAGTCGATGTTTGGCGTCTCTATGAAACGGTGGTCGTAGGCACTGATAGTCTGATACGAGTGGTCATCGCTCATGATGTAGACAATGTTCATTGGCTTTTTTGCCGATTGCGCCATAATCTGTGCGGCATAGCCTAAGGCGATTGCGCCTGTGGCCGTGAGTCTTTGTAAGTTTAATTTCATTGTTTGGATAGGTTTCTTCTTTTATTGCTTGTAGTGTGTGGCAATAACCAATTGCAAAATTACGAATAAACCGCGGGAAAAGCTTTAATTTGCGTTGAAAAGTAATGCTTTAGTTTTTAGGGCCATTAAAATGACAACCCCATTCTCCTCCCTCATCACTGAGAGCATGAGAATAGGGTTGCCTTGTGATACCAATAATTGTATTTTTAAAGCGTATGAAGGAAACCTCTGTTCCCGAAAAAATTATTCTGACTTGTTCGTTTTTCTATTGTGGCACATTTTGCGCGGAGACCCCTCGTTGGCCTCGCGGCAAGATGTTTTAGTGCTTACAGGTTGTCTTTCTCGATGTCCTTGAAGTAGCGATAAGTGCCCACTTTAAGCTCATCGGTTGCGGCGTCGTCAGCCACGATGATTGCGTGTGCGTGCTGTTGCAGCGCGCTTATTGTCCAAACCTGGGTGACAGGGCCTTCCACGGCAGCCTGCAAGGCGCGTGCCTTGGCGTGACCGTTAACGAGGATGAGCACCTCGCGAGCGTCCATCACTGTGCCTACGCCTACGGTGAGGGCGTGCTTTGGCACCTTGTTCACGTCGTTGTCGAAGAAGCGTGAGTTGGCGATGATGGTGTCTGTCGTCAGGCTCTTCTTGCGAGTGCGGCTCTTGAGTGAAGAGAAAGGCTCGTTGAAAGCTATGTGTCCATCGGGACCGATGCCACCGATGAAGAGGTCGATGCCTCCCGCCTTGCGAATGCTCTCCTCGTAGTTGGCGCATTCCTTCTCCAGGTCGTCGGCGTTGCCGTTGAGGATGTGGATGTTCTCCTTAGGGCAGTCGATATTGTCGAAGAGGTTACGACGCATGAAGCTGTGGTAGCTCTCAGGATGCTCTTCGGGCAGCGCCACATACTCGTCCATGTTGAACGTTATGACATTGCGGAACGACACGCGTCCTTCCTTGCAAGCCTTCGACAAAGCCGCGTACATGCCGATTGGCGATGAACCTGTGGGCAAACCCAACACGAAAGGCTTGTCAGCGGTTGGCTTGGCTGAATTGATGCGCTTGATTACATACTCCGCAGCCCATTTGGAAAGGCTGTCATAATCATTTTCGATAATGACTCTCATAGCTGTTTATCTTGTTTATATTGGTTTTCCCGTTATTGTTTTATATCAGTGCAAAGTTAAGCAAAATATGCGTCTTGGCAAAGTATTTTTTAATAATTATATTGCCATTCAGACATTCTTTTTGCGGTTGGTCGTTTCCTTGATGGCTTTCCCTTGCCTTTGCGCATGAACAATGTCATGGGCATGACACATTGTATATATAATGTCGGTCTTTATTTATCGTGGATAAACAACTTCCGGTATTCATTCTCGAAGTTTGGCGTGAACACTCCCTTGCCCATGTTGTCCTCTATTTCGCGAGGCGTCCAAAAGCGGCCTCCGCTCAATTCCTCCTTGCTTGGCTTCACGTCGCCGTCGTACACGCAGCGGAACACGTTCACAAGCTCACGCTCTCGTTTGCTCTCAAAGACATAATGGCCAAGTGGCTCCGGGGTGAAGCTGGTTATGCCAAGTTCCTCGCTCACCTCTCGCCTGAGCGCTTGGTCCACGTTCTCGCCCAGGTCGACGTGTCCCCCGACGGCGGTATCCCATTTGTCGGGCTGTATGTCTTTCCACGCTGGCCTGTGCTGAAGGTAAAGCTCACCCTTGCTGTTGAACACGTGCAGGTGGACCACGGGGTGCAATATCTTGCTGCCGTCGTGGGCATGGCCACGGCTTACCGCCCCGAGTATGTTGCCGTCCTCATCCACTATGGGGAACTGTTCGTTTGGATTGTCTATCATGATTATGATGCCTGTTATGTTGCTTGATTATGTTGCTCCACCGTGTTGCTTGCTTTCGTGTGCCTTAGGCGTCAAGGGTGTTTATCACGTTTCCGATGACATCCGCCAACTTGTTGCCGTGGGTCAGCAACTCGATGGAGTGGGGCTCGTTCAGTACTATTCTGCTCATGACAATTTGTTTAAGTTTATCAACTTCGCATCATGTTTCCACCGTGGCTTGTCGTCGCTCGGTTGGCAGGCCCTCATTGGGCCACTCCTGATGCATTACGGTGCAAAGATAATGCTACATTTTGAAACCGCAAAAAGAAGTTGGATTAAAATGCTGAAAACATTCGTTGCCATGCTACGTGCGCCTGTGAGGAGGTCTATTATTGAATAATCCTGGATTTAAAAGATTTGAGAGATAGCCACGTCGCAAGTGTTTTTGTGCTGGTTGGGCAGTGGTGCCCTATAAAGGAAAGAAACGAGGCAAAATGTTGTTTGATTATATTGATTTGTGCTACCTTTGCAGGTCGTTATTATAATAGGTATAAGGGATATGAATATGGATAACAGTAAACGCCCCCTCTTGGCTCATGCCTGCATTCTCTCAGCCAACATTTGCTGGGGACTCATGTCGCCGATAGGCAAGGATGCCATGCTCAATGGTGTAGACAACCTCAACCTCGTGTTCATGCGTGCCTTGGGCGGAGCATTGTTTTTTTGGATAGTGTCATTGTTTGTCAAGCGCGAGCACGTTCCTCTGAAAGATATCTTCGCCTTCTGCGGGGCCGGGTTGCTCGGACTGATAGGCAACCAGTGCTGCTTCACGATAGGGTTGAGCATCACGTCGCCCTCCAATGCCAGCATCGTGACCACGTCGCTGCCCATCTTCGCCATGATTCTCTCGGCCATAATCCTGAAGGAGCCCATCACCGGTCGCAAGGCCCTCGGCGTGTGCATAGGCTGCTCGGGCGCGCTCATCCTCATCCTGGGCAGTGCCGCCGCCCACGACTCGCGCGTTGGCGACATACGTGGCGACCTGATGTGCATCTTCGCCCAGCTTTCTTTCGCCCTATATCTCGCCCTCTACCGCGACTACCTGCGCCGCTATTCGCCCATCACCGTGAGCAAGTGGATGTTCACGTGGGCCGCGCTGCTCATGTCGCCATTCCTCGTGCCCCACGCCGCGCAAACCCCATGGCACGCCGTGCCGGCCAAGGCTTGGGCGGAGGCGGGCTTCGTGGTGCTGTTCGGCACGTGCGTAGCCTATTTGCTCATGCAGAAAGCCCAAAGCATATTGCGCCCCACGGTGGTGAGCGTCTACAACTATGTGCAACCTGTGGTGTCGGTGAGCGTTAGCCTCGCGTGCGGCATGTGCGTCTTCACGTGGAAGCAGGCCCTGGCCGTGGCGCTCGTCTTCAGTGGCGTGTGGCTCGTCATAAAGTCGAAGTCGCGCCGTGACGTGGAAGCCGAGGCAAGGAAGCAATAGCGGTGCCAATAGGCCACTATGGTTTCGCGATAACGGCGCGACGGTCGCGCGAAACCACAGGCAAGGTCAACGCGCAACGTTCGAAACGCGCTCTCATCTCGTTCGAAACGCACACGCGTTTCGTTCGGTGTGAGAGCGCGTTTCGTTCGGTGTGAGCGTGCGTTTCGAACGATGCGATACCGCCAGAAATTTCGTTGTTTGCCGATTATTTAGTATCTTTGCAGAAGATAAGCTGCGGCTCGGCAAAGATTGCAAGCAAGCTTGCATCTCTGCTCTCGCCTTGCGTTATCTTTGCATCCCTAAAAAACAAACAGCGAGATGAGCATAAAATACGAGATACATTCCATAAAAAACGCCAAGGGCACAGGCAAGGAACAGGAGTTCGTGCGGATATTCGAGAATCAGCCTCAGACCGACCGTCAACTCGAAAGCTATATCCAAGACAGTTGTTCGCTAACGAAAGGCGACATACAAGCCACGCTGATGACCTTGCGCGACTGCATGATACGCGAGCTTTCGCACGGCAACAGGTTCCACATTCCGGAGATAGGCTACTTCTCGTTGTCTGTCGACCTGATCCTGCCCGACGGCAAGCCCCTGGAGAAAGTGCGCGGCGATGATATCAGCGTGCGCAACATCAAGTTCCGTCCCGACGCCGAACTGCTCAGCGAGGTGAAGAAGAACGTGCGGTTTGAGCGTGCCAAGTTCTCGTCGAAGTCGCGGCAATACACTGAGGAAGAGTTGCGGGAGAGGATAAAGGAATATCTCGCTGAGAACAACTGCATCACCCGGCGCGCCCTGGAGCAGCATTTCGGCTTGCGGCCAAGCGCGGCGCTGAAATGCCTGCGACACTTCACTGAGACAGGATTGCTGAAGAGGGAAGGGGCAAAAAACTCGCCCGTGTATTTCCTGAACGGGAAATAGCCAATGGCCCTGCCTCAGCTTCTGTAGTCGGTGGGTCGCATGCCAAGATTACATTGAGCAACGGCGTTGAGATGCCGCAGATGGGATATGGCGTTTTCCAGGTCACTCCCGATGAGTGCGGGCTTTCGCGTTTATTACCCATTTCGCGCAAAAAAGCTTATCATTCAAAATATTCTTATAAAATTCATTAAGAAAGGGGCGCGATGTGGAAAAAAATGCGTAATTTTACACTCTGAAAAGGCATGCAAAATCGCTTATCGTGCGTCTAAATGCCCTTAAATTGAATTTTAACACAAATAAAGACATAAAGAATAATGGATGAGAATCTGACCATTGATCAGGATCGGATTATGAAGATCAACATTGAGGAGGAGATGAAGACCTCTTACATCGACTACTCAATGTCGGTTATCGTAGCTCGTGCCCTCCCGGATGTCAGGGACGGCTTCAAGCCAGTTCATCGCCGCATACTCTATGGCATGCTCGGGCTTGGCAACACAAGTGACAAACCTTACAAGAAATGCGCGCGTGTCGTGGGTGAGGTGCTTGGTAAGTATCACCCCCACGGCGACAGTTCCGTATATGGTGCCCTCGTGCGCATGGGGCAGGAATGGAACATGCGTTACAAGCTCGTGGACGGACAAGGCAACTTCGGCAGCGTGGACGGCGACTCTCCTGCGGCCATGCGTTACACCGAGTGCCGCCTCTCGAAGATGGGCGAGCACATCATGGACGACATCGACAAGGACACTGTCGACATGGCAAACAACTTCGACGACACGTTGAAGGAGCCTACCGTGATGCCTACGAAGATTCCTAACCTTCTCGTCAACGGTGGCAACGGCATTGCCGTGGGCATGGCGACCAACATACCTACCCACAACCTTGGCGAGGTGATCGACGCCTGCTGCGCCTATATCGACAATCCCGACATCGACGTGGAAGGACTGATGAGATATGTGCCGGCCCCCGACTTCCCCACGGGAGCTTACATCTATGGCCTGCAAGGCGTGAAAGACGCTTACACCACAGGCCGTGGCCGTGTGGTCATCCGGGCAAAGGCTGAGATAGAGAGCGACGAGAACCACGACCGCATCGTGGTGACGGAGATACCTTATGGCGTGAACAAGCAGCAGCTCATTGAGTATATCGCCGACTTGGTGAAAGAAGGCAAGTTGGAGGGCATCAGCAACGTGAACGACGAGACGGGCCGTCAGGGCATGCGCATCGTAGTCGACGTGAAGAGGGACGCCAACGCCAAGGTCATCCTCAACAAGCTCTTCAAGATGACAGCCTTGCAGAGCAGCTTCTCGGTCAACTGCATAGCACTGGTGCCAAACAAGCACGACCATTCGCAGCTCCGCCCGAAGCTCCTCTCGCTGAAGGAGTGCATAAGCTATTTCATCGACCACCGTCATGAGGTGACCATCCGCCGCACCAAGTTCGACCTGGGTAAGGCCAAGGAGCGCGCCCACATCCTGGAGGGACTCATCATAGCCAGCGACAACATCGACGAGGTGGTGCACATCATACGTGGCAGCGAGAGCCCGTCGGACGCCCAGCGCAACTTGGAGAAGCGTTTCAACCTCGACGAGTTGCAGTCGAAGGCCATCGTCGACATGCGTCTCTCGCAACTTACCAAGCTGCGTCTCGATGACCTGCATGCCGAATACGAAGAACTGGAGAAGCGCATCAATTATCTCCAGCAGATACTTGACGACCCAGAGCTTTGCAAGAAGGTCATGAAAGACGAGCTCAACGAGGTAAAGGAGAAATATGGCGACGATCGCCGCACGCAAATCATACCCGATGAGCATGAGTTCAACGCGGAGGACTTCTATCCTAACGACCCCGTGGTCATTACCGTGAGCCATCTCGGCTATATCAAGCGCACGCCGCTCAAGGAGTTCCGTGAGCAGGCGCGTGGCGGCGTGGGCTCAAAGGGTGCCCACACCAGGGAAAAAGACTTCACCGAGTTTATATATCCCGCGACGATGCACCAGACGATGCTCATCTTCACGCGTCTTGGCCGTTGCTATTGGCTCCATTGCTACGACATACCAGAGGGCGACAAGACATCCAAGGGCCGTGCTATCCAGAACCTTCTCAACCTGGAGACGGGCGACTCCGTAAACGCTTTCCTGCGCTTGCGTGGAGGCGGCCTCGGCGATGAGGAGTTTGTCAACTCCCACTATGTGGTCTTCGCCACAAAGAACGGCACGGTGAAGAAGACCTGCCTGAAAGAGTATTCGCGTCCTCGCGCCAATGGCGTGAAGGCATTGATCATCTCCGAGGGCGACGAGGTGGTGGACGTGCGTCTGACCAATGGCTCCAACGAGTTGATTATCGCCGACCGCAATGGTCGTGCCGTCCGCTTCGATGAGGATCAGGTGCGCACGTCTGGCCGTGGGGCAATGGGCGTTCGTGGCATGATGCTCGACGATGACGATGATGCCGTGGTGGGAATGATTGTCGTCAACGACGCGGAGAAGGAAACCGCCATGGTGGTGTCTGAGAACGGTTACGGAAAACGCTCGGAGATAGGCGAGTACAGGAAGACGAGCCGCGCCAAGAAGGGCGTGAAGACCATCGCCGTAACTGAGAAGACGGGCAAGCTGGTGGCCATAAAGAACGTGACCGACGAGAACGACCTCATGATTATCAACAAGAGTGGTATCGTTATCCGTATGGCCGTTGCCAACGTTCGCGTCATGGGACGCGCCACGCAAGGCGTGCGCCTGATAAACCTCGCCAAGAAGAACGACACCATTGCAAGCGTTTGCAAGGTGATGAGTTCGGAGCTTGAGGCCACTGTCGAGGAAGAGAGCAGACAGAAGTGGAACGAGACCAACGAGAAGTTGCAGCAAGACATCGTAGCGCAGGACGCTGACGCCACAACCGATGAGGCTGGCATTGACGCTCCAGAGGCAACGGACACGGACGACAACAATAAAACAGAATAAAACCAATACACATTTATTATCGCTTATGAAAAAACTAATGATTGCAGCCATGATGATGCTTGGCACATCAGCTGCTTTTGCTGCCGACAGCGATGCCTTGAAGGCCGTGCTTGCCGCTAAAGACTTTGCCCAGGCTTCACAACTCTTGAAGCAGAACCTTGGCTCCATGGCCAACGCCCAGGAGAAGGCCAAGGCTTACGACTACGTGACTAAGCTCGCGCTTAAGACCTTTGACGCGCAGAACGCTATCGAGGCACAAAATATCCAGGCCAAGATGCTGAAGCAGAAAGAGACTCCGTATGACACCATCGCCCTCTACGAGGCGGCTTACAATGCTACCGTGAACGGCTTGGAGTGTGTCAAGTACGACGCTGAGCCCAACGAGAAGGGAAAGGTTAAGCCTAAGTTCACAGAGGCTCTCACAGCTCCCCTTACAAGTGCCCGCATGCAGCTCGTAAACGCCGGTAACTATTATGCCCAGCGCAACGACCAAGACAACATCCTCAAGTATTGGGGAACGTTCCTCGACACCGACGACAACCCAATGTTCGCCAAGGGTCATGACAACGAGAAGCAGTTCTTAGGTCAGGTGGCTTACTATACCGCCCTCTACGCAAACCAGGCAAAACAGTATGACAAGGCAGAGAAGTATGCCGACATAGCAATGAAAGACTCTGCAATGCGCAAGCAGGCTGAGACATTCAAGTATTCCATGGCCCAGATGAACCTGAAGACAAATGCCGACTCAGTGGCCTTCGCCAACAAGATGAAGGAAACCTACGAGGCTGATCCTAAGAACGAGACCGTGTTTGGCATCTTGTGCAACATGTACAGCGGCTTGAACATGACTTCTGAGCTTAACGCGTTACTCGACAAGGCTATCGCAGCTGATCCTAACAACTTCACGGCTTGGGCCATGAAGGGTCAGACACTTGTCAACAAGCTGTCTAAGGAGCAGAACCCTAACTGGGACGAGTGCATCAACGACTTCAAGAAGGCCGTTGCCATCAAGGACGACAACTCAGTGGTGCTCACTTATCTCGGTTTCGCGCTCAACGCCAAGGCTTCCGCCATCAATGGCAACGCGGCAGAGCAGAAACAGCTCTACACGGAGTCCATGGGATTCCTCGAGAAGGCAAAGACCATTGACCCGAATCGCGCGCAAAGCAACTGGGCTTATCCTCTCTACCAGTGCTATTACACTCTCTATGGCGCTGACGACTCACGCACAAAGGAGCTTGAGGGTATGCTGAAGAAGTAAAGACTGATACTGAATTACATTATAACAAGAAAAGGCGCATCGTTATCGGTGCGCCTTTTCTTTGTCTATTTTGTTATCCAGTCCTTGTGTCATTCCGTCTTTATGCTGTCCACTGGATTGGCAGTAGCCACTTTCCATGATTGCACTACTATGGTGAGTATCACCACGGTCGACACTGTGACAAAGGCCAATGGAAGCAGCCACCAATATATCGGAGTGTGCTCGGCGAAGCTCCGGAGCCACTGGGCGCTGAGCAGCCAGCCTATTGGGGCGGCAATCACGAATGCCGCCACGAGAGGCCCGGCATAGCGTATGGCGAACAATCTGATTACCGACCCCGTTGAGCTGCCCATCACCTTGCGGATGGCAATTTCCTTGCGACGATATTCCGTCTCGAACATCGTGAGCGAGAACACGCCGATGATGGTTATCAAGATGCAGATGAGCGCGAACAACTTTACTTGCGATATGAAGCGGAATTCATCGGCGTATGTGCGCTGTAGGCCGTCATCAAGGAATTTCATGTCGTATTCCTGCGACCCGTCCAGGCGGTTGAGCACTTGGGCTATGCGTTTCTTGGCCTCCACCTTGTCGTAGTTCTTGGCCACGCGCACGAACACTTGGGCCAGTCGGTCGCCCCATTGCTGCATGTCGGGACCCATTATCAAGAATGCCACGGCTATCTTGCTGTTGTCGTTGCGCATCGACTTGATCTTGAAGTTGTCGCAAACGCCAACAATCGTATAGTTGGATTGGTCGCCCCAATCGCTCTGCCTTCCTATCAGCTCGCCAAGACGCAACCATGAGTATTGCTGCATTGCCGCCTTGTTGAGCACATACGCGCCGATTTTCATGTCCGACTCGCGGAAGTCGCGTCCCTCGGAAACCTTCACTCCCATGGTGCGCAGGTAGTTGTAGTCGCACGGGATTACCTGCAGTGACATCTGCTTGTCGCCGCTGCCGCGCCCCCAGGCCATGTATGTATCGCTTATGCCTAACGTGTTTTGGGCGTAGCCCACGCTCTCAACGAATGGCAGTTTCAAGAGCTCGGCACGGATGGCATCCCTCTTGCCCATGGCCTCTTGGGAGAGTATGGAGTAGACTATCTGACTCCTGCTGAACCCATAGTCGGTGTTGAAGATGTAGCGCGACTGGCTCACCATCACGCCTATATATATGGCCAACGCGAAAGCCACCACAAACTGCACGCCCATTATCGCCATGCGCAATTTGCGACCACGCGGCGAGAGACCGAACGATCCCTTGAGCACCATCGCAGGGGCGAACGAAGTGCCATACCATGCCGGGATGACTGCCGACAACGCTCCAACGGCAAGCGTGGCGACAACAACGACAGCCACAAGCACCCAGTGGGTCTTGAAGGCGATGTCGCCAGACACGAGCTTCATGCACGCCTCGCTGCGCTGGAACGCCACCACCATCAGCACGCCTATCGCAAGACCTACGATGGCCAGTGCCACGTTCTCCATGATAAGCCTCATGCGCAGGCTGCCGGTAGACGCGCCCATCACGCGACGCGTGTTGATGCCGCGTATGCGCATTGGCATCTCGGAAAGCGTGAAGTTGAGGAGGTTGAGCATGGCTATGAAGATGATGAAGAGCGAGGCCACGGTGAGCACGTTCACGAGGCTGCGGTTGCCCTTGTCCTTCGTGCCGGTGCCTGAGAAGTAAACCTCGTCCATCGGCGTGAGGCGGAACTTCATGCCCACTTCCTTGTCGAACTCTTTCTCGTCATTTATGTTGTTTGCCTTCATGAACGCCAGTTTGAAGCCTCGTTCCACCTTCGCCGCGTTGGCGGCATTGTCGAGACGCGCGTATATGCTGAAGCTCCATTCGCCCCAGTCCTCCAGTCCGCGGTCGTCCTCGCACTGGTACACTCCGTTGTCAATGGTGCAGTTGTCGGGCATGTCCTCGCTTACGCCTACGACCGTAATCTTGTTGTCGCCTGCCACAAAGGTCTTGCCCACGGCATTTGCCGTGCCAAACATCTTCTCGGCCGTGCCACGGCTGATGATGACATTGCCCGAGGAGAATGACCAATCCTTGCTGCTGCCATAGAGCAACTTGCCACTGAAGAACTCGATGCCAGGCTTGCTTATATTTACAATAGGCACTTCCAACTCACGGTCGTTCACCTTCAAGATGGCATTGTTCACGTATGGCGAAGCGTCCATTACGGCCTCGACATGGGGCACGTCCTTCAGTATCGTCACAAACGGGCGGCAAGCGCACGCTCCCCAGTTGTTGCCGAACACGTTGCCATACACGTCAAGGCGGAACATGCGCTCATGGTTCACGATGTTGTGGTTGTAGGTCTTGTTGTATATCACCTGTGTCATGAACAGGTAGAACGCCGCCACGGCGATGCCCAAGCCGAAGAGGTTGAGCAGGGTTGCCAAGCGGTAGCGGCGAAACATATATAGTAATGTCTTCATGCTTCCTCCTGTTTAAAGAATGTTCGTGTTTTCAACCACTTGACCGTCGAACAAGTTGATTATGCGGTTCGCCATCTGCGCGTCGTGTTGCGAGTGGGTCACCATCACGATAGTGGTGCCTTCGGCGTTGAGTTGCGAGAGGAGTTCCATCACGGCCAGACCGCTTTTTGAGTCAAGATTACCGGTTGGCTCATCGGCGAGAATCAGTTTCGGCTTACCCACCACGGCACGCGCTATGGCCACGCGCTGCTGTTGTCCGCCCGAGAGCTGCTGCGGATAGTGCTTGGCGCGCTGGCTGAGGCCCACCTTGCGCAGAATCTCCGTGACACGCTCCTTGCGTTCCTTTGACGGCACGCCGAGGTAGCGTAGTTGCAAGTCGACATTCTCCTCAACCGTGAGCTCTTCGATGAGGTTGAAGCTCTGGAACACGAAACCGATGCGCCCACGGCGGTACTTGGTGCGCTCCTTCTCTTTTAACTTGCCCACAGGCTCGCCATCGAGCCAATACTCGCCGCCGTCAGGGTTGTCGAGCAGGCCAATGATGTTCAAGAGCGTTGACTTGCCACAGCCGCTCGGTCCCATTATGGCGACAAACTCGCCATCCTCCACGTTTATGCTAACGCCGTTGAGAGCAACGGTCTCCACTTCTTCCGTGCGGAAGATCTTGGTAAGGTTTTCTGTCTTTATCATCACTTTCGTTTTTTAATGGTTATAATATGATTCAAGATATAATCTGTCTATTTGAGTATCAGCACCTCATTGTCCTTGAACGCCTCGTATCCACTTGTTATGACACGCTCGCCAGGCTGCAACCCATCGGTCACCTCATAGTATTGTGGGTTTTGTCGGGCTATGCTTATGTTGCGACGGTATGCCTTCTTGCCCGACTTGTCCAGGACGAAAATCCAGTTGCCGCCTGTGGCCTGGAAGAACGTGCCGCGCGGAATGAGCGTTGCCATGGACGATTTGCCGAGGGCGAGTTCAAGGTAATATGTCTGGCCACTGCGCATCTGCGCCGGGCGAGAGCCAACAAACACGAAGTCAGTTAGGAACGAGCCATCGTGAACTTCGGGATACACCTTGCGCACGCGCATAAGATATTGTTTGCCATCGCGCGTTATGGTGGCGGTGAGACCCGGGCGCACGCGGTCTATATAGTGCTCGTCTATCTTGGCCTCTATCTTGAAGTCGGAGAGGTCGTTTATCTGCCCGATGTTTTGTCCGGCGGTGATGTTCTGGCCAAGTTCCACGTCGAGGAGACCCAGTTCGCCATCTATCGACGAGCGCACTTCAAGCTTGTTCTTGCGCTCGCGCACGAGCAGCACGTTCTTGCGCATGTTGTTCAGGTTGTCTTCCATCTGCGCCATCTGCACGTGTCGGTATACGCTGTCTTGCCTCAGCCGTTGGCCTATGAGCCGCTTCTTTCGCATGGCGAGATTGTAGTCTTCCTTGCTTTGCGTGAACACCTCCTTGCTTATGAGCTTCTCCTTGTACAGGCGTGAGTTTTGTTGCCATGCACGCTGCTTGCGTTGGCAGTCCATGTCGAGCGTGGCTTGCTCTGTGCGATTGTTGAGCCTATCCTGTAGCATTGTCACTTGTGTGTTGCGCAAGAGGTTTTGCTTCTCGGCCAGCTCAGCCTCGGCGTTGAGAATCTGCAGGTCGAGGTTGCTGTTGCTCAGTCGCAGTATCACGTCGCCCTTGTGCACGCGCGCGCCTTCCTCTACGACTTTCTCTCGCACGATGCCGCCTTCCTCTGGCGAGATTTGCACGATCTGTATAGGCAGCACCTGACCGTTGAGACGCACGTAGTCGTCGAACTTGCTGCGAGTGACATCGCTGACGGTCACGTCGCTCCGGTCTATTGTCATCGTGCTTGCCGTGCTTCCGAGGATGAGCCAGGCGATCAAAGCCAGCGCGGCCACTCCTGCCACGGCATACCCGATGTAGCGGCGAGGAAATTTCTTTTTCTCAATTTGTCTGTCCATAATATACTGTTTTTGCCCTTGTTTTAGGTGTTGATAATTGAAAGGTCATTCGTTCCATAGCTTTTCGCCATTGTAGTAGGCGAGGAGCTTGCGGTTGTAGGCCATGGTGAGTTGGCTTTGCAATAGCTTTACACGGCTTTGGAGAAATGTCACGGCGGACGTCTTCACATCTATCGATGATGCGAGGCCTTCCTCATACTTGCGCTTGGTGAGAAGTGCGGCAATGCTGTCAGACTCAACTTGCACCTTCATCTTCTCAACCTCTTTCTTGCTGTTCTCCACGTCTGCCGCCGCCTCCACTATGATGCGGCGCAGTTCCGATTGCTCGTATTCAAGGTTCTCCTTGGCTTGTTCGAGGGCAATCTTTCGCCGCCGTATGGTCGATGACGTGGTGAGGCGGTTGAAGACAGGGATGGATAGCGACAACGAGACGTATTCGCCGGCATTGTTCTTGAATTGCCTTGAGAACGGTTCGTGCCCACCATGATCCATGTTTCGATAGAACGACGTGGAGATGCCGCCCGACAACGACAGCGAAGGCAGCAACGCCCCACGAGCCGAGCGCAGACTGTACATGGCCGCCTCCACGCCTTGCCTTGCCTTCTCCACTCGTGGGTTTACAATGTCGTCCCAGGCCCAGGTCTGGCTTGTTTCGTGGCTTATGCCCTCGTCAGCCTCAGGGATGAGCTGGGCTATGGTGAGGATGGAGTCGACAGGATAGTTCATTAGCTGTTGCAGGGCGAGGCGCGCCTTGGTGCTTTGCGTCCGCATGTGGGTAAGCTCGTATTCGTCGGCGGCGAGCGTGGCGCGCATCTGGGCCACGTCGGCATCGCTCTTCTGTCCCACCTCAGCCATCACGTCGGTCTGGTGGAGCAGGGCGCGGCTCTCGTCGCGTTTCTTCTCCACTTGCTCGATGGCTCCAAGGCAGTAGACCAAATCCATGTATGCCTTGTAGACCTTCAACGCCACGTCGTCTTTCTCAGCCGTCAGTGCGCTTCGCCCCATGGCCACGTTGGCCTTTGCCATGCGCAGTTCGTTGTAGCGTTGCAGGCCGTCGAAGATGTCGAGCGACGCTTGCAGGCCATATCCGTTGTAGAGGGTGCTAACGTCGGTGTAGGTGTTGGTCTCGGGGTCTATGGCGCGGCCAAAATTCATTTGACCGCTAATGGAGCCGTAGACGCTTGGCAGAAACGCGCCTATGGCCTGTGTCCTTGCCGCGTGGCTGTCGTCGAGCGCGAACCTTTGTTGCCTTACGGCGTGGCCATGGTCGGCGGCGTATTGCATACAACGCTCCACGCTCCATGGCTCAGAGGCATAGAGATGTATGCAGGCTGAGAAAATAAGCAGGGTCAGAAATCTTTTCTTCATATTGTCGCACATGTTGTTGTATTTACGTGGTTCATCAATTCGTTTTCTTGTCGTTGACATCGCAAAGTTATTGATAAACGCACACCGCATGTAATAATTATCAATGAAAACAAGGTTGACGAGGCGTTTTAGTGAAAAAGTGTATGAAAATCATACAACGAGTTAGTTGAGCTTACATATTTTCTTTGTACTTTTGTTCAAGAATAAAACAATTCACCCATGGACCATACTTTCAAGACCATTGTAATAGTAGACGACAATACCGCCATTCTCACGGCATTGCGCATTTGCCTTGCCACGGAGTATGAGCGCATCGTAACGCTGTCGTCGCCCGACACGCTTGTGGCGACGCTCGCCAAGGAGAACGACGTGGACATGGTGTTGCTCGACATGAATTTCTCGCTTGGCCTGAACTCAGGTCAGGATGGGTTGTTTTGGTTGCGCACGATTAAAAAACTTCACCCCAATACGCCAGTGGTCTTGATGACGGCTTATGCCAATGTGCAGTTGGCGGTTAAGGGATTGAAATATGGTGCAGCCGATTTCGTGACCAAGCCTTGGGACAACGATCAGCTTGTGCGAACATTGAGAGAGGCCATCGAGAAGAATAGTGAGGTCATGCCTCTCGACAAGATGGAGCAAGAGCACGTGCAAAGGGCCGTGGAACAATGTCGTGGCAACATGAGCCGAGCGGCGGAGATGCTGGGCATAACAAGGCAGACATTATACAAGAAACTGAAGAAATAAGAAGCGATGTCACTTTATCTCGTCATATTCATACTTTCGGTCATTATCATTGCGCTCCTTGTTTGGCAGTGGCGACACCAGCGGATGCTGTCGCTCCGTGTGAGGCTCATTCGTGAGGCACTGCGCAATAAAGACTTCATGTTCAGGTTGCCGACCAAACGGATGCTACCTGGCGACCGTGACCTGCATGTGGCCCTTAACGAGATGTTTGGCGAGATAAACCGCCTTCTGGCGCGCAACGAGGTGGAATCGTGGCAGCGGCTCACGCGCGTGCTTACGCATGAGATAATGAATGCCATGACACCAATATCGAGCATTACGCAAGTTTACATTGACAGTTCGTTGGTAAAAGGCACTCCTCTTGAAGAGGGTATGAGGGCCATCTACGACACGAGCCTGAGCTTGGGGACTTTTGTGGACAGCTATCGCAAACTGACGCAGTTGCAGTCGCCACACATAGAGGAAGTGGCGCTAATCGACGTGTTGTCTACCGTGCGCATGCTCTATCCTCAAGTGGAGTGGCATGTTGACCTTGAAAACAAGCAGATGAGGGTCTTGGCAGATAGTGGGTTGATGCGCCAAGTGCTGGTGAACATCGTGAAAAACGCTGTTGAGGCAGGCGCACGCAATGTCGACCTGAGGATAGATGCAGACGGAAAAATGGCGCAAATGCTTGTCAGCAACGACGCTACGCCTATCCCGCCAGAGGTGGCACGCGAGATATTCGTGCCATTCTTCACTACCAAGGCGTCGGGGTCTGGCATAGGACTTCCACTTGCCCGCCAAATGATGCTCGCCCAAGAAGGAAGTTTGAGCCTTGCCGACACTCCAGTCGCAGGCTATCATACCACGTTTACAGTAACGATGAAACCTGTTTGAAAATCAGAATAAAAGGTCTGTTGAAAATTGAATCATCGGGCTTGCCTTCTGTCAGAATTCGAACCTTGCCTTTGCGTTTATCTGCCTTCGCGTGAGATAGTTTGGCACGGCGTACATTTGGTTTGTGACATCAGTGATCCAATAGTAAGAGTTTACGTTGCTGATGTCGAAAAGGTTGAGGCAGTCCACGCCGAGCCAGATGTTCTTTAAGATGCTCTTGCGGTGATGATCCTCGTTGTTGAGAAGCCTGTAAGTCATTCCAATGTCAACCCTTCGATAGGCAGGGGCGCGGAAAACATTCCGTTCCAGTTCGCGGTGAGGCGCCGAGAAAGGCAAGCCGTCGGCATATGTCAGCCTCAGCGTCATGAGCCATCGGTCGGAGCCTGGGAAGAAGTCGGTATAGAAGAGGTGAGCCGCGAAACGCTGGTCGGTGGGCAGAGGCATTCTCCTGCCATTGACCTTCATGCCGGTGTTCATGACCGACAAGGTAAGCCACGAGTCGGTGCCAGGCACGAATTCGCCATAAAGCTTCATGTCGAGTCCGGCCGCGTGACCGCTTGCGTTGTTGTCGCCATAATAAGTTATCTTCATGTTGTTGACAGAATAAGGCACGAGGTTGGAGAGCAGCTTGTAATAAAGTTCGGTGGTGAACTTGAATGGCCTGTTGCTTATCCTGAACCTGTATTCCATGCCACCCGTGATGTGGATTGATTGCTGGCTCTTGATGTGCTGGTTTAGCGTGGCGTAGGTCATGCCGCCAACGGTAGTGGTGTCTCGCAACTCCTTGAAGAACGGGGCTTGATAATAAAGTCCTGCGGCAACGCGGAAGCTGAGGTTTTGGTTGAACGCCGGAATAATGCTCAGCGACACCCTTGGCGATACGATAGTCTCCCTGGTATAGCTCCAATTGGAGAAACGTATGCCGTAATTGAGCGTGTAAAGTGTTGGAGTGGAAACCAGCGCGCTGTCGCCACTTTCTTTGTTTCCCGACTTGAAGCGCCACGTGTCTTGCAGATACACCTCAAGGCGTTTGCTGTCAAGCTCGTTTTTCGCCCTCAAGCTGTATATCATGTACAGGTCTTTGCCCGTGTGGGGAATCACGTAACCGGCAGAGTCGCGCATCTCATATTCGGCAGAGTTCTCCTCAACGTGTTCCCATTTGTAAGTCATGGCTCCCTCAATGTCGTGTTGGCGAGCCTTGTGCCGGGCCATGAGCTTCAGGCTCTCCACGTTACCCTTTAGATAATTGCGCGCGTGCTGGAAATAGGTGCCGACACCGAGGTTCTCCGAAGTTTCGGTCTGCGTGAGCCAATACTGCCCCTCAATGTCGTATTTCTCTTGTTCGTCGGTCTTAAAAGCCGACGTGATGAGCGATACCGATGTGGAGTCGCCATAATGCCGTGTGATGTTCATGGAGCCGAAGAACGTGCGGAAGCGGTCGCGCTCCTTGCCGTCGAAATACACGCGAAACGAGCGCACGCTTTCCAGTGTGCCGAAGCGTGTCTCACGGTCCTTGGGCTTGAAGTTGTAGTGGTTGTCTGAAATGTCGCCTATCAAGTCGAAGCTCCATAGACGGTTGGGCCGCCATGACAGGAAAGTCTGGTAGTCGAGGAAATTAGGGTCGTATTCACCGTTGGTCTCGAACGTGCCGAGCAAGTAACGGTTTGTCTTGTAACGCAAGCCGTTGCTCCACGAAAACTTCTTGTTGGCAATGCCCACGTATGCCGAGGCTCCAAGCAACGACGCTTCAACAGCCGCCTCGAATCGCTTAGGCCGACGATACGTGATGTTGAGGGCCGAAGACATCTTGTCGCCATAGCGGGCCTCGTATCCGCCAGTGGAGAAGCCGATGCTGCCAACCATGTCGGGATTGATGACCGAAAGACCTTCCTGCTGGCCACTCCTGACGAGGAACGGCCTGAATATCTCCACATTATTTATATATACGGAGTTCTCGTCGAAAGAGCCGCCTCTGACGTTGTATTGTGACGAAAGTTCAGAGTGAGTGCTCACGCCAGCCTGACTTTGTATTAGTTCTTCGACGGCGTTGCCAGTAGTGGAAGGCATGTTTTTCAGAGGCTTGGTCTTGAGCTCCTCCATTTGTCCCGATTGTATCTTCTGTCCTTCCACGCTAACCTCGCCAAGCGTGTTCTCTCCGTGGAGTAATGTCACCTGAAGCGATTGCGCGCCTTTAGGTTTGATGAGCACGCGTTTCTTAGTGCGGTAGCCCAACATGGAGAATCTTATTATAACAGAGTCGGCAGAGCGCAACGTCAGGCTGTAGTTGCCTTTCAGCGACGTGACCGTAGCCTTGCCTTGCGACACGCAAGCCACGGAAGCAAACTCTAATGGCTTACCCTCCTCGTCGACGACACGGCCTTTGAGAGTAAACGATTGGGCGAGCGTAGATAATGACGCAAGCAACGATATGATGATAAAAAACAGTCGGTTCATACAAGAAATAACGTTTTTTTCGCGTTATTATTTTATTGAAAAGCATAAAGGTATGAAGATTTTTATAGCGATTGATAGTTTTAAGAATTGTATTACGTCGAAGCAAGCCAATGAGGCCGCACGACTTGGCATAATGAGGCGGAAACCAGACGCGGAGGTTAGTTGTTATGAAGTCAGCGATGGTGGCGAGGGCTTTCTTGAAGCCTCAAAGCCCGACGAGATAGTCAGTTGCCATGTTCACGACGCCTTGATGAGATGGTGTGATTCGGCCTTTGGGATAAAAGGTGGCAAGGCGATAATAGAAGTGGCAAAAGCCGTGGGCTTGGGCATGATAGAGCCGGAGAACAGAAATCCGCTTGTAGCCACGAGCTATGGAGTGGGAGAGTTGATGGTTCAGGCGCTGCGCCGAGGTTGCCGAGAGTTTGTGGTTGGTCTTGGTGGAAGTGCCACAAGCGACTGCGGCATTGGAATGTTGAAGGCGCTGAAACATGAATGGCAGGTCACTAATCGCAAGGCATGGTATGAGCCTTTTGACACGTCGTGGCTGAAAGACATAAAGGTGACACTTGCCACCGATGTGGACAATCCATTGTGCGGGCCAAACGGAGCCGCTCATGTCTTTGCCCCCCAAAAAGGCGCCAACGAAATGATGGTTGAGAAATTGGAGCGAAGGGCCTTGACCTTCTCAAAGATGGCGGCAAAGCATCAAGGTCGCGATTGTTCGTCAATGCCGGGAGCGGGCGCGGCTGGAGGACTGGGCTATGCCTTCATGGAGTTTATGGACGCAAAGGTGGAGAGAGGGGCGGAAACGATATTGCGGTCGAATGGATTTGACGAGTCGTTGTCTTCCCAAAAGATAGACATGGTCATTACAGGTGAGGGAAAGGCGGACAGGCAGACATTGATGGGGAAATTGCCAAGCGTGATACTTTCACAATGTAGCTCGCGTAACGTTGCGGTCTTTCTCTTGGCTGGAAAGGTTGAGGACGAAAAAAGCCTGCTTACGGCAGGCTTTTCAAGAGTTATCAACATAAATGACGGCCTTTCCATGGAACACGCGCTCGACAAGGATGTTGCTATGGCGCGTTTGGCAAATGCTGTCAGCGCAGCCGTTTCTTCAATTTGAGTTCGGGGATATTCAAGCTTTCGCCAGCTTTCAACTCCCTTTTCCCGCCATTGACGGCCTCGAGATAACATTCCATGCCAGGGCCGAGGTTTGACCTGCTTATGCCCTCCATGGTCTGTCCGGAGCGTACGGTGACAGTTTTCTTTATACCAACTATGACATAGGCTCCAGTGCGGATTCTCACGTCCTTGTTGTATTGGTCTTGCAAAGCCGTTTGCTTGTCAGCTGCTTTCAACGTCTTTTGCTTGCTGTCGGCTTGCGGCATCAGCTTTGCGTCATCTTGCTTGCCATCGGTTTCCTGTGGCAATGTGTCTTGTTCTTGTTTTGCTTGCGGAATTTGCTTGCTTGGCTTTGTCGCTACCTTCTTTTCCTTTTGTTGTTGCGCGACCATTCTCATTTGCTTCTCCAGCATCTCAATATGGCTGTCGCGTCTTTGAATTTGCGAGAAGAGGTAATAGCCACCGCATAAGCAGGCTATGACGAAGACAACAGCGGTAATGGCCAACACTTTCATGGCATGGCTTGGATGAGTCTCTTTATAGTTGATTAATTCCTTCTCAACTTCCCTTTCTATGTCGCGTCTTTCCGTGGCGAAGTCCACTTCTGCAGAAGTTTTGCTTTCCGCAGAAGTTTTGCTTTCCGCAGGAGTTTCTTTATTAACCGTAGAAGTTTCACTTTCCGCGGGAGTTTCGTCTTTTACCGCAGGAATATCGCTTTCCGCAGAAGAACCGCTTTCCGCGGGAGTAACGCTTTCCGTTGGTGGGTCGTTTTTCGCGGCTGAATCACTTTCTGTAGACAGGGGCATTTCCTGAGAATGGTCTTTCGTAAGCCTCTCTCTATCTCCGGGCTCACTTTTTATCAATGTTTCAGTGTCCTTGGAGATTTCGTTTTCTGTTTTTTCTTGTTCTTTATTGTCGTCTTTGTCGGTTGTGACTTTTTCTTCATTTTCTACCGTCTCGTTCTCATATTCCTTGTCTATGCTTGAGAAATCGACACCATCGTTGATTATTACGGTCTCGAACTGCGAGAAAGGCTTGTTCACGTCGTCGCGCATGGAGGCGTCTGGGGTAAAGCTGATCTTGTTTCGGCCTTCAATGACAATGGGCTCACCTGTATTGACATCCACGCTTTTACGCGCGGCGACGCCAATGATCTTGAAAGCTCCTAATCCTTTCACTTTCACGAGCTTGTCGTCTTCAAGTCCATCATTGATGACCTCGAAGATGGTAGCCACAAATCGCTCAGCGTCGGCTTTGCTCAAGTCGTGTTTTTCTGAGAGTGATAAGGCGAGCTCTTTTATAGTGGTCTTGCTCATTATTATTGTGTGTTATTATTGTTGTGGCTTTTTCAAGTTTTCTTTAATCGAAGCTATGGGTTTGAAATTGAGCACGAGTTTTGGCGGCACGAGCATACGTTGCTGCGTGCCTGGCGTGACGACGATGCGCTCCAGACGTTTTTTTACCTCGAAAGAGCCAAAACCGTTGATCTGTATCGTGTCGCCATCTTCAAGATGAAGTTTCATCTCGCTGATTAACGTGCGCACCATCTGTTGAGTGTCGGTTTGCGTAAAGCCCGTTTTTGTGGCAAGTTGCGCGATAAACTCCTTGTTGTTCATTTCACTTCACCGTAAAGGTCAAACTCGTCGCTGTTGGTTATCAGTACATTATAATAACGACCAGCGCGTAACTTGTGTTCACCCACAGGGATGAGAACTTCTGGGTCAACTTCGGGTGAGCAAGCCTCGGTACGGCCGATATAATAGTCGCCTTCTTTTCTGTCTATTACTACTTTGAGAGTTTTTCCCACTTTTGCGGCTTCCACTTCACTGCTTATCTTTTCCTGTACGGCCATCAGTTTGTCAAGACGTGCTTGCTTGACATCGGCTGGCACGTCATCCTTGTAATGTATTGCCGAATATGTGCCTTCTTCCTCTGAATATGCGAAGGCGCCCATGCGTTCAAACTTCTCTTGCTTCACGAAATCGAGAAGCTCATTGAAGTCTTCTTCTGTTTCGCCGGGGAAGCCAACCATCAGCGTTGTCCTTATTGTTATGCCCGGTACGCGTTCCCTTATAGTATGGATGAGGTCTATCGTTTCTTGTTTTGTGACGTGCCTGTGCATTTGCGACATCATATGGTCGGAGATATGCTGCAAGGCGATATCCAGATACTTGCACACATTGTCGTGCTCACGCATCACGTCAAGCAGTTCCAATGGGAATTGGTTGGGATAGGCATAGTGAAGTCTTATCCATTTCACGCCCTTGATGTTTGCCATTTTGTCGATAAGCTCAGCTATCCTTGTCTTGCCATAAAGATCACGGCCATAATAGGTGATTTCTTGTTCGATGACCTGAAATTCAGTCACTCCCTCACCTACAAGCTCTTCCACCTCTTTCAGGATGTCTTCCATTGGCCGGCTTATGTGCTTTCCCGTTATTAGTGGGATGGCGCAGTAAGCGCAGTGGCGGTCACACCCCTCGGCAATCTTGATATAAGCATAGTGCGAAGGAGTGGTGAGAAGTCTACGAGTGTTGGCGGTAACCCTTCTCTCGGCGAAACTCTTGCTTTCTGATGTGGAATCTTTTGCAGGCCCAAGGTCCTTGAGCAGTTGCGTGAAATTGAATTTACCGTAGAACTTGTCTACTTCAGGAAGGCTTTCTTCCAATTCCTTTTGGTAACGCTGTGACAGGCAACCCATCACGAACAGCTTGCTAATGCGTCCGTTGTTCTTGGCATTGGCAAACTCGAGAATCGTGTTGATGCTTTCCTCCTTGGCACTTTCAATGAAGCCACAAGTGTTTATTACGGCTATTTCGCCTTGAGGGTGCTTAGGGTCGTGGTTACAATGATAACCTATGTTTTCAAAACGACGCATGAGCTGCTCCGAATCAACGAGATTCTTTGAACAGCCCATGGTGATAAAGTCAATTTGGTTTTTCTTCATATTAACGAATGTCAATCAGAACAGCGAATCGACAAATTCTTTCTTGTTGAATAATTGCAAATCTTCCATCTTCTCACCTAAGCCTATATATTTTACAGGCACTTTCAGTTGGTCGGATATACCTATTACGACACCGCCCTTTGCCGTGCCATCAAGTTTTGTTATGGCGAGAGACGTGATATTGGTGACAGCGGCGAATTGCTTTGCTTGCTCAAATGCGTTCTGTCCTGTGCTGCCGTCAAGCACGAGCAACACTTCATCAGGGGCGTTGGGTATGACCTTTTTCATCACGTCCTTGATTTTCTTTAGCTCGTTCATCAGGCCAACTTTATTGTGCAAACGTCCGGCGGTGTCGATGATAACTACGTCAGCTCCATTGGCTTTTGCGCTTTGCAGGGTGTCGAATGCCACGCTTGCCGGGTCAGAGCCCATCTGCTGCTTTATCACTGGCACTCCAACACGGTCGCCCCAAATTTGTATTTGCTCGACAGCCGCGGCGCGGAAGGTGTCGGCGGCTCCGAGATATACCTTCTTTCCTGCTTTCTTGAATTGGTAAGCGAGCTTTCCGATTGTTGTAGTCTTGCCCACGCCGTTCACGCCAACAACAAGTATGACATAAGGTTTATGGTCGGCTGGCAAGTCCCAATCGGTATTGTCGTCAGAGTTGTTTTCCGTGAGCAAAGAGGCTATTTCCTCTTTAAGTATTTTGTTTAGTTCCGATGTGGAGACGTATTTGTCTCTTGCCACGCGCTCCTCAATGCGATTGATAATCTTGACCGTTGTGTCAACCCCAACGTCTGAAGTTATCAATACTTCCTCAAGGTTGTCGAGCACGTCGCTGTCAACCTTAGACTTGCCAGCAATGGCACGAGTTATCTTAGAGAAAACGCTCTGCTTGGTTTTCTCAAGACCTTGATCGAGCGTCTCCTTTTTTTTCTTGCTGAATAATCCAAAAATTCCCATGATGCGCCTTTTTTGTTTTATAAGCTTTCGTCGTCGGGCCTTTGGAGCTTTCTTTTCACCTTTGGCATGTGTTTCTTGTTCCTCAGCCAAGCTTCCTTGCGCTCTTCGTAGTCTCTGCGATGTCTTTCGAGAAAATTGTCGGCCATGACGTTATATGCTGTTTCAATGAGGTTTATATGGCAGACCTGGTTTTTGCTCAGGTCTGCCATTAAAAGTTTCAGTTACTTAAACCTGCTATATATGACGTTCAGCTTCAACGGGCTGTTGTCATCGTTGGTTCCCTTGACAAGTTTTGTGCTTGTCAACGACATGTCGTGTGATATCTTTGTGACAGTGCTGCTTGAAGAGGAACTTGAATTTCCATAATAATAGTAGTAATAATAGCTATAACTATTATTTGTGGAAGAGCTTGATGTCGACGACAGTGTCACGGGGATGAGCACCACCTTGTTCCAGTTGGCTGAACGCTTTTGCTTGTCAATGGCTACCATCGATGTTATCATGTTGGAGATGTTGTCGAATGTATAGCCGTTGGTTGACGATTTTCCAGCGTATGACGCAAGGAATGATGTGCGGTTGTTGTACATCTCCATGTTCTCGAAGAAACTATTGAGTGAATCCTTTGGAATCATCAACAAGTTTTGCGGTATGCTGAAAGTGTATTCATTGCTTGTCGTCTCACTGTTGATTCTTGGGATGGTAAGGGAAGCACCCGCAATGTTATCATTCTCGTGTCCCGCGACAATGTCTTCAACGGGAAGTGTCAGCTCCGTGAAAATGCCCGATGGCGTTTTCAAGTATGTGCAGGAGTTGTCGCTTGCGAGTCTTGCGAGTGTGCTCTTGTCGTTTGTAACGGTAGAAGTCTGCAGTACCTCTTCTGTACCCCAAAACACCGTTATGCCGTTCATCACGCTGTCTTTCTCGGCATACTTATATGAAATGCTCAATTGCGAGGCGTCGATATACGCCATGTTGCCTAAACCAGCCTTATGCTTGAAGTAGAAGCCAGGAACCACGTTCTTGCGGAATGTTTGAGCGTTCTTGAAATACTCCGGATGCTCATAATACGTTTCAAGTATGTATGTGCCGTAGTTGTTGTATACCTTTCCGTTAGCGTCGGTGTACTTGTCGTTGAGCTTTATGGTGATATAAGGCTCATAAGTCGATGTGTCGCGTGTTGATTCAGGCACCATGAAGTCGGTGAGAGTGTACACCTTGTCTTGTGCGATACCGCCTTTTCTCACGTATCCTTCATCCAATGGGTCGAAGTTGCTGTAATAGTTCTTGTCTTCGGTCATTGGCTTGCCCATCTCATACGCCGTGAGTTTCATTGTTCGCGTGCTGTCACCGTAATGCTTGGCATAGAACAATCTTATCTCGCAAGAGTCTGCCTTTATCAGCCCCTTGATGGTGTCGCCTTTGGCGTCGGTGCCTACCATGCTGCTCTTGTCGGGGAATTTATAACCCTCAAGGTTGAAGAATTGAGCCATGAAGTTGCCGGTGATGTAGTCACCGGTTTCGGTGTCTCTGACTTTTCCAAGATAGCCTAAATTGTTCCTTGACAACACTGAGTCAGCGAGCACGGATTGGCTGGCGATGCCAAACGATTTTGTTTCCACGTTTACGGCATCGGTGTTTTTTGTAAGCGACGAGCCTATCTCATCAGTGCTGTCAGAGCAGGCTGCCATTATGAGACCTGAGAGAAGAAAAAATATGGTCTTTATTTTCATGCTTTATCCTAATAGCTTGTTGTAGAAATCCTTGTAGGCGGTGGCGTAGTCTTCACCAGGATATTCCATAAGGGGCTTGCCAGATTCCTTGGCGTATGCGAGTAAAGTGTCGTTGACGTTTTCGGCTGCTTCTATGACACCGTCACTGTAGTCAATGGCAAGCTTGGCGAGGTCGATATAGTCGAAGTGCTCAGAGTATTTCTTCAACAAATCCGCCTTGGCAGTCCCGAACTCAACGCATTCCTTAAACTTCGTGCCGAAGTTGGCCTTGAATTGCTTTGAGAACAAGGATGTCACCACTTTGGTGTTGGCGAAAGAGGGATCGTCGTGGTAAGCCGTCTTTATGTAAAGAGGAATGACGCCAGCCATCCATCCTTGACAATGTATCAAGTCTGGATCCCAACGCAACTTCTTTACAGTCTCAAGCACGCCACGAGCGAAGAAAATGGCCCTCTCGCCATTGTCGTCATACTCGTCACCATTCTCGTCCTCAGTCATTGAGCGACGCTTGATGAAATAATCCTCGTTGTCGATGAAATAGACTTGGAGTCTTGTTACAGGTATGCTTGCCACCTTGATTATCAATGGGTGGTCGGTGTCATCAATTACGATATTGAGACCTGACAGGCGGATAACTTCGTGAAGCTGTCCGCGACGTTCGTTAATGTTACCCCATTTTGGCATGAATGTACGTACGTCAAAACCACCTGTCTGCATTTTCTGAGGCAAGTCACGTCCGAGCAAAGCCATTTCCGACTTAGGGACGTAGGGCACAATCTCTTGATTGATGAATAAAATTCTCTTTTTGGCCATTATGATTTTATTCTAATAACTACTTTTGGTTGCAAAGGTAGCCATAAATAATGACAAAACGCCCGTTTTTGCATGATTTCACACAAAAACAGGCGTTTAGTATATAAAATGTAGCGTATTGGCTATTTATTCAATCACGACGAGCGCGTCGTCTTCCATGACGCTTTGGCCGGCCTTGACACAGATGGCAGTAACCTTGCCGTCTTTTTCTGCCTCTATGTTGTTTGCCATCTTCATGGCTTCCAACACGAGCAGTGTGTCACCAGCCTTGACCTCGTCGCCAACCTTCACGTTGATTGAAGTGATGGTGCCAGGCAGTGGAGCCTTTATTGCGTTGGCCGTGTTCACGTTTGCCGTGGCGGTGGTCTCATCGTCTTCCTCGGCTACTGGCTTGCCAAGTGTCACCTTTGGCTTTTCAGTCTCCTCGGCAGGTTTCTCCATGCCCACTTCAAACTCTTCCCCGTTCACTTTGACGTTGGCTACATTAGTCTCTTCGTTGATGTCGACGATTTCGACTTCGTATTCCTTGCCAGCGATTGTATATTTAAACTGCTTCATCTTTATTATGGTTTTGCGGTGAATGAAATCTGCTTGGCATCCCATAACGTGCACTTGGGCTTTATGGTGATGATGCCTGGCTCTCTGTCGTGTACGTTGTTGCCTTGGTACTCGAAGATAGCCATAGCTATTGCCGCGTATATGTTCTTGTCCATTTTTACTTCGCTCTTTTCTTAATTACATTGGCATGCATCCATGCTTCTTCGCGGGCAGCGACTGACGCTTGTGGGCCAACTGTGCCAGTCCGCGGCAAATGCGGAAGCGAGTGTTGCGGGGCTCGATTACATCGTCGATGTAGCCAAACTGTGCGGCCTGGTAAGGGTTGGCGAATGTCTTTGTGTATTCGTCTTCCTTCTCAGCGAGGAACGCTTTCACGTCGCCGCCTTCCTCCTTGACCTTCTTGGCTTCCTTGCCACAGAGCACGGCCACGGCGCCGCTTGCGCCCATGACGGCGATTTCGGATGTAGGCCATGCGAAGTTGAGGTCGGAACGAAGCTGCTTGCAACCCATAACGATATGGCTGCCGCCATAGCTCTTCCTGAGTGTGATGGTAATCTTTGGCACCGTGGCCTCACCGTAAGCGTAGAGCAGCTGCGCTCCATGCAAGATGACCGCGTTGTACTCCTGTCCTGTGCCAGGAAGGAATCCGGGAACATCGACAAGTGAGACGATAGGAATGTTGAACGCGTCGCAGAAGCGAACGAAGCGAGCGCCTTTGCGCGAGGCGTTCACGTCGAGCACGCCGGCGTATGCTGAAGGCTGGTTTGCCACGATGCCCACGCTCTGACCGTTGAAGCGGGCGAAACCAGTGATGATGTTCTTTGCGAACTTAGGCTGTACTTCAAAGAATTCGCCATTGTCGGTAACGGCAGTGATGACCTTGTACATGTCGTATGCCTTGTTGGGGTCGTCAGGCAATATCTCATTGAGCAGGTCTGCCTTACGATCAACAGGGTCTGTGCACTCCACGCGTGGTGCTTCCTCTGTGTTGTTGGATGGAATGTAGCTCAGGAGCTTCTTGATCATATCCATGGCATCCTCCTCTGTCTTGGCCGTGAAACTCGTCACACCGCTTTTGCTTGCGTGCACGCTTGCTCCTCCGAGATGCTCTGAGTCGATGTCCTCGCCCGTTACGGTCTTCACCACCTTAGGTCCAGTGAGGAACATGTAGCTCGTGCCTTCAGTCATGAGGATGAAGTCGGTGAGTGCAGGAGAGTAGACCGCGCCACCAGCGCATGGGCCAAGTATCATTGATATTTGAGGTATCACGCCAGAGGCGAGGATGTTGCGCTCGAAAATTTCTCCATAGCCGGCAAGTGCCGATATGCCTTCCTGGATGCGCGCGCCGCCAGAGTCGTTCATGCAGATTACTGGAGCGCCGTTTTGCATGGCCATGTCCATGACCTTGCAAATCTTCTGTGCCATGGTCTCTGAAAGTGAGCCACCGTTGACAGTGAAGTCCTGTGCGTAAACATATACAAGCCTGCCGTCGATGGTGGCAGAACCTGCCACGACGCCATCGCCAAGGAACTGCTTCTTCTCCATGCCGAAGTTGTGGCAACGGTGAAGCTTGAACATGTCGTACTCCTCGAAAGAGTCCTTGTCGACAAGCATTTCTATGCGCTCGCGAGCTGTGTACTTGCCACGGGCGTGCTGCTTGTCGATGGCTTTCTGTCCACCTCCAAGGCGGGCTTGCTCACGTTTCTCGACAAGCTCCTTAATCTTCTCAGTTTGAATGCTCATAATTTTTATGTTATGTTCTTTTATTATTGTGTTTTACAATTTTCGTGCAAAGTTACAACTTTTTTCTGCCAATAGCTTGCGGTTAATGGATTTTTAAGTATCTTTGTGGGCGGAATTACAAACCTTTTATACTTATTTAGTTATGAAACAGACTATCCTCGTCACGGGAGGCACCGGCTTTATTGGCTCCCACACTTCCGTTGAACTTATCGAGGCAGGATACAAAGTGGTGATTGTCGACGACCTCTCCAATTCCAAGATTGAGGTCCTTGATGGCATAGAGAAAATCACTGGCGTACGCCCGGCGTTTGAAAAAGTAGACTTGCGCGACAAGGAAGCTGCTGAAAACGTATTCAAAAAATACCCTGACATTGAGGGCATTATCCACTTTGCCGCAAGCAAGGCTGTTGGCGAGAGCGTGCAGAAGCCTTTGCTCTATTATCGCAACAATGTAGTTTCATTGATAAACCTTCTTGAGTTGATGCCAAAATATAATGTGAAGGGCATCATCTTCTCATCGAGCTGCACCGTTTATGGCCAGCCCAAGCCTGAGAACCTGCCTGTCACCGAGACGGCACCTCACCAAAAGGCGACGTCGCCTTATGGCAACACAAAGGAAATTAACGAGCAGATCATTTACGATTACATCCACAGTGGCGCTCCTATTAAGAGCATCATCCTCAGGTATTTCAACCCGATAGGCGCACATCCTTCGGCTCTTATCGGAGAGCTCCCCAATGGCGTGCCCAATAACCTCATACCTTACGTCACCCAGACCGCGATAGGCATCCGCAAGCAGCTTACCATCTTCGGCAACGACTATAACACGCCCGACGGAACATGTATTCGTGATTATATATATGTGGTTGACCTCGCCAAGGCTCACGTGGCTGCCATGAGGCGTGTCCTTGACGATGAGGACAGCCCGGTTATCGACTACTTCAACATTGGCACGGGTCGTGGCAACTCTACGCTTGAGATCGTTGAGACCTTTGAACGTGCCACGGGCGTGAAGCTCAATTGGAAGTATGGTCCGCGTCGTGAGGGCGACATCGAAAAGATTTGGGGCGACTGCTCTAAGGCCAACAAGGTGCTCGGATGGAAGGCTGACACGTCGCTCGACGACGTGATGCGCTCCGCTTGGAAGTGGCAGCAGAAGCTCCGTGAGGACGGCGTGATGTAAGTTTTGTTAAAAAACTATTGCCAATCCATTGAGATATAAGTAAAAAGCAGTAACTTTGCACTCGCTGTCACGTGTTGGCAGCATTAAATTCAAACCTTTATAATAGTTTTCTTAAACAAAATGGCAACAAAAATCAGATTGCAGCGCGGCGGCCACAAGGGCTACGCAGTTTACAGAATTGTGATCGCTGACGTTAGAGCACCACGTGATGGTAAGTTTATCGAGAAGATTGGCATGTTCAATCCTAACACCAATCCTGCTACCGTAGATTTGAATTTCGACCGTGCTCTCTACTGGGTAGAGGCAGGCGCACAGCCTACAGACACCGTACGCAACATCCTGAAGGGTGAGGGTGTCTACATGATGAAGCATCTCCGTGGCGGTGTCAAGAAGGGCGCTTTCGACGAGGCTGCTTGCCAGCAGAAGTACGACGCTTGGAAGGCTGCTAAGGAGCAGAAGCTCAACGCAGCTCTCGACGCACAGTCTAAGAGCCGTCAGGAGGCTGCAGCAAAGGCTCTCGAGGCTGAGAAGAAAGTCAACGAGACCATCGCGAAGAAAGTGGCAGACAAGAAGGCCGCTGAGGCTGCCGCAAAGGCAGAGGCTGAAGCTGCAAAGGCTGCTGAGGCCGCAAAGGCTGCTGAGGCTGACAATGCTGAGGCTCCTGCAGAGGCATAAGCCTTTCGTAAAAGTCTTATCAAGAAAATCGGGCGTTGCTCTCACTATAGGTGAGGGCAACGCTTTTTTTATTCTTGGCCTAATCTTTTCAGCGAAAAGGGGCGCGATTAGGAATTTATTTTGTAAGTTTGCAAATCGATACTATCTACAATTATCTATGGACAACTATATTGTTTCCGCAAGGAAATACCGGCCAATGACATTCTCTTCTGTGGTGGGGCAGGATTCGCTTACCACAACCTTGAAGAATGCCGTTAGGACAGGCAAGCTGGCGCATGCTTTTCTCTTTTGCGGGCCGCGTGGAGTGGGAAAGACCACTTGCGCCCGCATCTTCGCGAAAGCCATAAATTGCGAGAACCCCACAAGCGACGGTGAGGCTTGCAACGAGTGTGAGAGTTGCCGGGCCTTCAACGAGGGACGGTCTATGAACATCTTTGAGCTTGACGCGGCAAGCAACAACTCTGTGGAGAACATAAAGACGCTCATGGAGCAAACCCTTATACCGCCACAGACAGGCAAGTACAAGGTATTCATCATAGACGAGGTGCACATGCTCTCGCAGGCCGCTTTCAACGCCTTCCTTAAAACATTGGAAGAGCCGCCGGCGCATGTCATATTCATCCTTGCAACCACAGAGAAGAACAAGATTCTCCCGACCATCCTTTCCCGTTGCCAGATTTACGACTTCGAGCGCATGACGGTGCCTGAGATAGTAAACCATTTAACCATGGTGGCAGACAAGGAAGGCATAACGTGTGAGGAAGAGGCCTTGAACGTCATAGCCGAGAAGGCCGATGGCGGAATGCGTGACGCGTTGTCCATTTTCGACCAAGTGTCGAGTTTCTGCCAGGGACACATCACTTATGAGAAGGTACTTCAGGATCTCAACGTGCTCGATGCCGACAACTATTTCAAGATTATCGACCTCTCTCTTGAGAACAAGGCCTCAGACATAATGGTGTTGCTCGACGGCATCATTCAGCGCGGCTTCGATGGAAGCAATGTCGTCAATGGTCTTGCCTCGCACGTGCGCAACGTGATGATGGCAAAAGACGAGCAGACGCTTCGCCTTCTTGAAGTGAGCGAGAGCCAACGAGCCAAATACAAGGAGCAGGCTAAGAAATGCCCGTTGCCATTCCTTTACAAGGCGTTGAAAATCCTGAACGAGTGTGATGTGCAATATCGCCAAAGCAGCAACAAGCGTCTTTTGGTTGAGCTGACTCTCATACGCGTGGCTCAACTCACCCAGCAAGACGACACTGACGTGCCGGCTGGTGGGCGTAGCCCTATGAGATTGAAATCCCTGTTCAAGAAAAACAACGTGGTGCAGCCTAAACCGGCCATACAGGTGGCTGGGGCCGCACGGAGACTGGTGGCGCATGCCAACTCTACAGACAATAAACAAAAAGTTGAAACCGCGGAAAAACCAACAGTTGTCGAAAGGCCTGTCAAGCCAACAACCGCGGTAAGTGGCGGAACCACTTTCCATTTTAAGAACATAGGAATGACTTTCGGCGATCTTCGCCGAAAGCCAAAGACTGGTGACGGAGTAGAGGCTGTGGCCGTGGACGAGGCAGCCGCGAAGAAGCTTGAGGAGAAAAAGGTTGAGGAAACATTCACCGATGATGACCTCATAAGGGAATGGGTTTCCATGTGCAACCGCATGCCTCAAAAGTTCGTGGGCCTTGCGTCTCGCTTGAAGAATATAGTTCCACGCATTACCGAGTACCCCAACATGGAAGTCGTGGTGGACAATCAGTTGCTTCTTGACCAAATATCAGCCATCAAGAAAAACATCCGTGCTACCATGCGTGTGCGTCTTCACAACAGCTTGATAGAGTTCTCGCCTCGTCTGGCCAAGCAAAACGAGAACGATCGCGCTCTTACCAAGTTGGAGGTCTTCGATGCCATGAGAAAGCGCAACCCCGCTATTGAGAAGTTGCGCCTTGGATTGAAATTGGAGCTAAGTTGACATCTTGCTAAATGAGTGGCATGCCGAGCTTTGCGCATTCCTCGCGCATGTCCTCTGGCCAGATGCTTGCCTGTATTTCACCGATATGCGCCTTGTGGAGCATCACCATGCAGAGGCGGCTTTGGCCTATGCCGCCGCCAATGCTGAGGGGCAATTTGTCGTTGAGCAACTGCTGGTGGAAATACAGCTTCTCGCGTTCTTCCTGATGCTCAATCTTCAGCTGGCGTATCAAGCTCTCCTTGTCTACACGTATGCCCATCGAGCTAAGCTCAAACGAGCGTCCAAGCACGGGATACCAAATCAGGATGTCGCCATTTAGTCCGGCCTTGCCGTTTTCTGATATTGTGGACCAGTCGTCGTAGTCAGCCGCACGGCCGTCATGCTTGTTGCCGTCCGACAGTTTCCCTCCAATGCCTTCCACGAACACGGCGCCATACTTTTCGCAGATGGCGTTCTCACGCTCGTGTGGGGTCAAGTCTGGATACATGTCGAGCAAGTCTTGCGAGTGGATGAAGTGAATCTCCCTTGGCAGGAAAGGCTTGAGCTGCGGGAAATTCTCGCAGGCGAGAAACTCCGTTCGAAGAATGGCGCTGTAAATTCTCTTCACTATGTCTTCCAGGAAACTGATGGTGCGTTGTTCGCTGGTGATTACCGCCTCCCAGTCCCATTGGTCAACATATAGCGAATGCAGGTTGTCGAGCTCCTCGTCGGCACGTATGGCGTTCATGTCGGTATAGATGCCATAGCCTGGCTCCACACCGAACTTGGCGAGAGTCAGTCGTTTCCATTTTGCCAGAGAGTGCACCACCTCTGCCTTTGCCTCATTCATGTCCTTGATAGGGAACGATACTGGACGTTCCACGCCGTTGAGGTCGTCGTTGATGCCCAAGCCCTTGAGCACGAACAATGGCGCCGTGGCTCTGCTGAGGCGAAGCTCGGTGGAGAGGTTTTGCTGGAAAAACTCTTTTATCATCTTGATGCCATGCTCTGTCTGGCGACGGTCCAAGAGCGTCTTATAATCTTTTGGCTTTATTAATTGACTCATGTTTTGTTTTGGTTTTCTCTCTTTGTTATTTAATTTGCAAGCAAAGTTACTCAATTATTATTAATTGGCAATGTTTTCACGGTTTTATTTTCTCATACTGTCACAAATAAAATGCAATTGTTGTCTTTTTGTGATGATAGAGGATAATTTTGTGGTCTTGGTCAATTAAATGTGCCTCAGGCAATATACATTAAGGGATTTGTTGTAACTTTGCATACGAACAAACTCATTGCTTATGATAGAATATGATCTTGAAAAGATAAAGGCGGTCATCTTTGATGTCGATGGCGTGCTATCGGCAAATACCGTGTCGATGGATGAAAATGGCTTGCCATTGCGTACGCTCAATATCAAGGATGGCTATGCCATACAGCTTGCCGCCAAGATGGGTCTCAAGTGCGCCATTATCACAGGTGGCGACTCGGAGGCAATCAGGAAGCGTTACGAGTATCTTGGCATGACCGACGTGTTCATGAAATGCTCGGTTAAGATCAAGACCTATGAGATGTTCCTGAGGGAGCATGGTCTCAGCGATGACAATATAATATATGTAGGCGACGACATCCCCGACTATGAGATAATGAAGCGTGTCGGTTGTCCGTGTTGCCCAAGCGACGCATGCGAGGAGATACGTCAGATGTCGGTCTACGTTTCGCCTTACAGTGGCGGAAACGGCTGCGCGCGCGATGTTCTGGAGCAAGTGTTGCGTGCCCAAGGCAAATGGCTCAGCTCATCAAAGGCTTTTGGGTGGTGATAAATATATAAGGAAGTATTCAGCATTGAAAAAGTTGATTTTGGCGAGCAACTCTCCTCGAAGGCGTGAGTTGCTCAAGGGACTTGACCTCGACTTTGAGGTGAGGGTGAAACGTGGAGTGGGAGAGAAGTTTCCCAAAGACATACCAGCGGAAAGCGTGTCAGAGTATATTTCCAGGGAGAAAGCTGACGCTTACGACATAACCGATGATGAGATATTGCTCACCGCCGACACCGTGGTCATACTCGACGGTGAGATAATGGGCAAGCCTAAAGACGCTGAAGCGGCACGTGACATGCTGCACCGGTTGAGCGGGCACACCCATCATGTCGTGACAGGCGTGACTATAAAGACCACGCGGGGGAGCAAGTCGTTCTCTGACGTCACGGCCGTGACTTTCAGGCAGTTGGCCGATGATGAGATAAATTATTATATTGACCGTTACAAGCCGTTCGACAAGGCTGGCTCTTATGGCGTGCAAGAGTGGATTGGGTATATAGGCGTTACCCATATCGACGGCAGTTTTTATAACGTCATGGGTCTTCCTGTTGAGCGCGTTTACGAGGAACTTAAAAAGTTCATGTAGTATAAATATATCTTTAAACATTACAAACAATATGAAAACAATGCTTTTAACGCTTGCTGTTGCCGCCCTTGGCGTGCCAGCCTCGGCGCAAACGTCGGCCAACGTGGCTTATCAAGACGGTAACGTGCGCATCACGATGATAGCCGATGGCGCAGCCAGGCTTGAGTATGCGCCTGACGGCAAGTTCGTGGACAACAAATCGCAGGTGGCGGTCATCAGGGATTACGCTCCCGTGAGCTACAAGGTGAGCGACAAGTCAAAGACGGTGCGCATCAGCACTGATGCCATGACCATTACTTACGTAAAGGGTAAAGGCCCCTTCACCTCCGCCAACCTTTCCATCGTATCGGCAAAGAAGAAAGGCGCGCTGCCTTTCTCATGGAAACCCGGACAGAAAGACGATGGCAACCTGAAGGGAACTTACCGTACGCTCGACGGCTATGATGGCGACTTGCGTGATGGCAAGCCAATGCCCATTGAAGACGGGGTGCTCTCCAAGAGCGGATGGACATTAATCAACGATTCAAAGTCGTATCTCTTCGACCGTAGCGAGTGGCCGTGGGTTGAGGAACGGCCCGACACGACTAAGGCCCAAGACTGGTATTTCCTGGCCTATGGCCACGACTACAAGAAGGCGCTTCGCATGTTCACCAAGTTCTCAGGCAAGGTGCCTTTGCCACCTCGTTATGCCTTCGGCTACTGGTGGTCGCGCTATTGGAGCTATTCTGATGACGAGCTTCGTGAGCTCGTGGACAACTTCCATCAGTATAACATTCCGCTCGACGTGCTTGTGGTCGACATGGACTGGCATTACAATCAAGCCCCGCGAGGCGGATGGACGGGTTACACATGGAACCGCTCCCTCTTCCCCAACCCCAAGGGATTCCTGAGCTGGGTCAAGGACAACAAGCTGCAGGTGACCATGAACCTCCATCCCGCCGACGGCATAAAGACGTGGGAGGAGAAATGGTCGGCCATGTCTGAATGGATGGGCAACGACACGGCTCTGCACAAGGACATACCTTATGAGGGCTCAAACAAGCGTTTCATGACAGGATGGCTCAACAACGTGCTTCATCCCATGGAGAAAGATGGCGTTGACTTCTGGTGGCTTGATTGGCAACAATGGGTTAACGACAAGAAGCTGACCAACCTTAACAACACGTGGTGGATAAATTATGTGATGTTCTCCGACATGGAGCGTAACCGCGACACTCGCCCAATGCTTTACCACCGTTGGGGCGGACTTGGCAACCATCGTTACCAGATAGGCTTTTCGGGTGACGCCATGATCTCTTGGAAGTCGCTCGACTTCCAGCCTTATTTCAACAGCACCGCCTCAAATGTACTTTATTGCTATTGGAGTCACGACATTGGCGGTCACATGCATGCCAACAGCATTGACCCGGAGATGTATGTGCGTTGGATGCAGTTTGGCTTGTTCAGCCCCATACTGCGTAGCCATTCCACGAAGAACGCTGGCTTGAACAAGGAGCCATGGGTGTTCAGCTATCCTGTCACGCGCATTCTACGCAACATCGTGAAGGAGCGATATGTGCTAAACCCCTACATCTATACCATGGCGCGCAAGACTTATGACAACGCGTTGCCCCTTTGCCGACCAATGTACTACGACTATGCCGACTGCCCGCAGGCTTACGAGATGAAGAATGAGTACATGTTTGGCGACGACATGATTGTTCGCCCTGTCACGACACCGAGAGACGGTGCCAAGGCCACCGCTGAGGTTTGGCTGCCAAAGGGCAACGACTGGTATGAGACGGCCTCAGGCAAGCTCATCAAAGGTGGGCAGACCGTGAGAAATGGTTTCCAGCTCGATGAGATTCCAGTCTATGTAAAAGCCGGCAGCGTGATACCGATGTATGCCGACACGCTGAAGAACCTTCGGGGCAACGACAACCCCGTGGTCGTGAGCGTGTACCCGGCTGACGGTGACTGCGAATCCAAGGCCGAATATTATGAGGACGCTGGCAACGACAAGCAATATGCCTCGCAATATGCGGTCACGCCTCTCTCGGCTTCTCGCAGGGGCAACAAGCTCGCTGTGACAATCGGCGCGCGAAAAGGCTCTTACGCCGGAATGCCGCAAGACAGGAAATACCAAGTGAAGGTGGTGGCCTCAGTGGTTCCGCAGGAGGTGAAGGTGAACGGCAAGACCGTCAATTTCAGCTACGACGGCATGTCGCTATCATTGCTTGTCGACTTGAGCGATACAAACTGCTCAGCTGTCAAGACGGTGGAGATTACATATCCAGACAACAACCAGTGTGTCGCCAACGGTGAGATAGGCCAGATGCGCCGTGTGCGCAACAATGTTTACCAACTCAAGACGCGCAACGCCGGCATAGTGCTCACCGATGACCTCGCCAACATGGAGTGCGCCGGAAGGGCTATCACCTACGATCCAAAGTGCTTCACGGAGATAATAAACTTCTTCCGCGACCGGTTCGCCCACCTTGACAGTGTGCTGAAAGAGCAGAAACTCAACGAAGACGACTATAAGTTCTTCGTCGACTACACATATTGATATGGCTGATAGGTAATATTATTTAGAGTATACAAGTCAGGGCAGGACTCCTCGTTTGGGGTCCTGCCCTTTTTGGATGCTCGCATGAACGGCAACGCGAGCCACGTAGAAATGTAAAATATTATTGCCAAAATTTAACACTTGATAACTGGTGCTTTTAGAGCGG